>Ga0307508_10000020_pt1 | contig 188730 bp, 172 predicted proteins | sample 9_EM_MG_FD_203089 | JGI IMG/M metagenome (GOLD analysis project Ga0307508, IMG submission 203089) | Populus trichocarpa ectomycorrhiza microbial communities from riparian zone in the Pacific Northwest, United States - 9_EM | ecosystem: Host-associated > Plants > Roots > Unclassified | place...
CGCTCGACAATTTCCTCGGTTCGGTGCTCGGTGGTCCGCCGGCCGTCGCCGTCGGCTGCTTGCAGTGCCACGGTTCGACCGTCAAGGTTCTGCCCGGTGGCAAGTTCGATCCGACAACCTGGCCCAACACCGGCATTGGGCGGATCAATCCGGACGGCAGCGCCGGAAGCTGCAGCGCCTGTCACACCCGCCATCGCTTCTCAAAGGCGCAAGCGCGCGAACCGCAAACCTGCGGCAAGTGTCACCTTGGACCCGACCACCCGCAGATGGAGATCTACCAGGAGTCGAAGCACGGCATTCTCTGGGAGGTCAACAAGTCCCACCTGAACCTCGACAAGAGCCCGTGGCGGGCAGGTATCGAATATACCGCAGCACCTTCCTGCGCGACCTGCCATATGAGCGCCACGCGCACCCAGGGTGTGACCCACGACGTCGGCGAGCGCATCAGTTGGACCCTGCGGCCAGCGGTCTCGACCAAGCTCAATATGGTCGTGTTTGATGACCTCAACAAAGAGGACCGGCCGGATGGCGTTGCGTTGCCGAAGGTCGGCGACGAAGTCAAAGGCCGCGACGGCGTCACGCGCAAGGTGCAGTTGATTCTCACCTGGCAGGACCGGCGCAACAAGATGCAGGACGTGTGCACCGCCTGTCACGCCTCCGGACAGGTTACCGGTTTCTACCAGCAGTTTGATGACGCGGTCGGACTCTACAATGACAAGTTCGGCAAACCGGCGGCTGCGATCATGGCCGAGCTATACAAGGCCAACAAGCTGACGGCGGCGCCGATGGATGAGAAGCTGGAATGGATCTACTATGAACTCTGGCATCATCAAGGCCGTCGTGCGCGCCATGGCGCCTCGATGTCCGGCCCCGATTATGCGTGGTGGCACGGCTTCTACGAGGTGGCGAAGTCATTCTATATGGAATTTCTCCCTGAGATGAAGCAGGTGGCCGGCGAACAGATGGCTAACGAGCTTATGGAGAAATACGTCTATACGCAGCCCGGCCATCTCTGGCTCAAGGAGGGCATGAACAAGGAGCAACTGCAAAAGATCGAGGAGTTCTATCGCAGTCGCTACGGTGACCAGGGCGACAAGAAGTAGGTCCGAAATCGGAACGAGCCGGGCCGGCGCGCGAACCGAACGCCAAGATTCGCTGAGCGCTTCAACGCGCCAACCCCAACGTCCATTCAACTCGAATACACGGAGGGGTTGTGTTGCGTTGGCTGCCGAGGGGGTTGGTTCGATGCCCGCGCGCATCTGGATGATGGAAATTGCGTCGCGAAATTCCGACTTCGCGTGGGTCCAAGCCCCGCCGCCCGCAAAGCGACGCGATTGAGCCAAATTTTAAACCGGCTTTCGACGTATGTCGCCGCGACGCTGCCAGTGTGGTGCAAGTCGCTGGAGGGGCTTCGATGCGTCGGGTATTCCGTTTCGCCATTTGCGTGGTGTTGGCTGCCGTTGCAAGTGCCGCCAGTGCCCAGAAAGCCCGTCCGCCCCAAGCCGGCGAGCTGCCCCAAACCGACGCACTCAACGCCGGCACGGTGACGGTGATCACGGCGCCGATCGGCGGCCCGATGTCGGTTATGGGCTCCGACATGGCCGCGGTGCTCGATGATGGCGACACGCTTCGGGTGCTGCCGATCCTCGGCAAGGGTTCGGCCCAGAATCTCATCGACATCATCCGGCTGAAGAACATCGACATGGGATTTGTCACGTCGGATGCGCTCGAGTTCGTGAAGACCGAATACAACATGCCGGACATTGCCAAGCGCGTCCGCTACATCGCGCCGCTGTTCCACAACGACATTCACATCGTGGCGCGCCAGGAGATCAGGACCTTGGCCGATCTCAACGGCAAGCGGGTTTTCGCCGAGCGCAGCATCGGGCTGCCGGCGGCGCGGATCATCTTCCGGCGCATGGGGATCGAGGCGGATATCGATTCGCAAACCGATCCGACCGGCGGATTGCAGAAACTGCTCAACGGCGAGAGGGACGCATGGGTCGCAAGCGTTTCGAAGAACGCTCCGATCATCAAGGACATCAAGAACGAGGGGGGCAAGTTCCATCTGCTGGCGATCCCCTACGCACGGTCGCTGCAGGACGTCTATCTGCCGGAAACCTTCTCGTCCGAGGATTATCCGAACCTGGTGCCGCCGGGCGACAGGGTCGACACGGTCGCTGCTTCCACCGTGCTGATGGTGTACAACTGGCCGCTCGCGAGCGACCGCTACAGGCGGGTGGCCCGGTTCGTCGATGCATTGTTTGACCATATCGGGCAATTGCAGCAGCCGCCGCGCAATCCGAAATGGCGCGATACCGTGATATCCGCGCGCGTCCTCGGACTCGAACGTTTCAAGGCTGCCCAGGATTGGCTCGATCAAGCCCAGCGGGCGACCCCGGCGAGCGCCGCCCCGGCGAGGTCCGAGGAATTCCGCCAGTTTCTCGTTGAGAGAAGCGGCGGTCGAAACATGCCGCCCGAAGAGACGGCGCGACTCTACAACGACTTTCTGCGATGGCGCGCCAGCCAGAGATAGCGCGCGCCTTGACCAACGGACAGGCAACGCGACGTCAGTCGCCTCTGCCGCCGTTTGGCGTCCAAAGGCGACGGCAATCATCCGCGCCGCAAGCATCAGAAGCGCTCGGCCGGTTTGATCGCCGCAATGATCCGCCGTCGCGAGCCCGGGTCCGCGAAGTATTGGCAAGCTCCCGCCGCATCAGCAGCGAGTAGCAGCCGAGACGAATAGGTCGGCGCGCCAGGGCGCACATCATAAATGCTCCGAGAGCAATATTTGGATTGATCTCTTGTCGCACCGATATGCATCATCCGAGCAAGCGAGAGGAGCCGGATCACGACCCTCATGAAGGTCGACCTGTTGCGCAGTCCGTGAGCAAGCCGATCCAGCACAAGCAAAGACCAGTGAGTCCCATGCGCCAGAGACGTTTCATTCAGTGCGACGTGTTCACGTCGGTGCCTACGAGAGGCAATGGCCTCGCTGTCGTGGTTGATGGCGAAGGCCTCTCGGACCAAGAGATGCAGGCGTTCGCTGCGTGGACGAACCTCGCCGAGACCACGTTTCTGATGTCGCCGACGACGGAGGAGGCGGACTACAAGGTGCGCATCTTCACGCCAAAGCGCGAGATGCTGTTCGCCGGGCACCCGACACTCGGCAGTTGTGCGTCGTGGCTTCGCGCTGGCGGCAAACCGCGGACCGAGGGCCTGGTCAAACAGGAATGCGGCGTCGGCATCGTCGACGTCGATGTCAGCGGCGCCGTTCCCGCGTTCGCGGCGCCAAAAACGACGATCGCGCCGCTGCCGCCCGAGAAGCTCGATGCCATTACATCGGCGCTTGGTCTTTCGAGGGATCGCATCGTGCGAACCGCTGAGCTCGCCAACGGCCCGGTCTGGCAGGTGCTGGAGCTGGCGAGTGCCGCCGATGTCCTGGCGGCCGACTCCGGCAAGGTCCGCTATCCGGAGTATCTCGGCGTCGGCCTGATCGGAGCTCACCCACCGGGCGCGGAGTGCCAGTTCGAGGTCCGCAATATCGCTCCATCCAGCGGCATGAGCGAAGACCCGATCACGGGCTCGCTGAACGCGGCGATCGCCATGTGGATGTACGGTGCCGGCTACTGGCGCGACCCCGTGACCGTCGCACAGGGCACGTGCATCGGTCGCCAGGGGCGCCTGTTCATCCGCCGCGACGACAACACCGGGATCGTCTGGGTCGGCGGCCAGACCTGTATTCTCATCGAGGGTACGCTAACCCTGTAAAGAGCGCCCACCAGGTTCGGCATATCATCGTCAGATCCGTTGAGTCCGTTACGCACCTGTCCACGACCAATAGCGATTTCGGCGAGCCGGATCGGAGAATCAGGCGCTCCTGAATTGCCTGGCGTGCTCGGCGTGAAGCGGCGCGCCACGGCCGATGAAGATGGGCAATGTTCTTTCGCCGTCGCGCTATGATGCCGTAGCCTACGACACGCCAACTCCCTCCAACACGCGACCGGTTGCGATTTAGCGCTGCGCCTACGGGCGGCCGGTGTTGACCCAATGCGACATCAGCCTCTTCCGCCATACCTACCTATGCGAATAAAATTGATGGTATGGTATGGACCGAGAGGCTGGCAATGAGACGGCGCGAGTTCATCACGTTGGCCGGAGGGCGGCGGCGTAGACTGGCGGGTCTTATCCGCGCTGACAAACTTGCGGAATGTGAACGGGTTCACGCCAAGCGTACCAGAGTGGATGTATTCTTTCGGAATATTGGTTTCAACTTGGCGATGCATTTCAAAGGAGCGCACCGCCACCCTGCAGAAAGCGCCGCAGGAACGGGTGGCTGGACTCCGGGAGTTAAAGCAGCGGATCCGGGGTCCTGCCTTCAGGCAGCTCGCGTTCGATAGAGGGGCACGATGTTCGTGCGTAAAGCCTTTGTTTCACCAAGGACAGCCGCGGCAGCCCCGGAGTCGAAGCACGCTGTTACGCGCCCACCTGAGAAGGTCCAACCCGCCGCGTCGCTGGCTTCCGCGCCAGCCTTCAACTACGATTTCAGCCTCATACCTGCGCGGACCGGTATGCCCTCGCCGCCGCCGAAAAGGGTCGTCAATTCACCCGGCGGCATCGGCCGGCGAGAGGCAGGCGACGCGCGGGCGCCGCCGATTGTGGATGACGTGCTGGCCTCACCCGGCCACGCGCTGGACGCGGAATCGCGGGCGCTTGCGGAGCCGCTCTTCGGACATGACTTCAGCCACGTGCGGGTGCACGCGGGTGGGCGCGCGGCGGAATCGGCACGGGCGGTGCACGCATCGGCCTACACAGTGGGGCGTCACGTGGTGTTCGGCGCGGGAGAGTCGCCGGTGCACCTCGCGTCCAGCCGTGGCCTCCTCCTGCACGAGCTGGCCCATACGGTGCAGCAACAGCACGCTGTATCCGACCGCGCGCCCCTGCGGATTTCGCAACCCGGCGACCCTGACGAGCGACAGGCCGATGCGGCCGTTCGGGCTGTGCTGAGCGGCGCGCCAATCCCGACGCTGGGACCAAGCAGCGCACACGTCGCGCGGCAGCCAAAGACGAAGGTGAGCGCCACCGCGAAAGGCGAAGCGGCGGTGGACACGATGGCGGGCGCGAAGGTCTCGCAGATCATCATCTGGCTGAGCCAGAACCGGATCGCGTTCCAAACCTCCCGCGGTTGGGTTTTCGGTGAGGTCGACACAGACCTCACGGAGGGAAACTACGAGTTGACGCCGGACGTCCGGAAGCGGAAATGGGTCATCTCGAAGCCGGCCGTGAAGGCGGGTCTCAGGTTCTTCGTCGACCTCGAAGGGGCAATCCCCTGGACGCTCGCATACCCGGCAACGCTGCCTCTGACGGTCACGTCCGGCTCCCCGACGATCGAAAAAGGAGACATCCCGGACACCTACGGCCTGGGGTACAACACGATCTACAAGAAGGCGGGGCCTGCCTCGAAAGCCGCGGTGCTCGCGCTCGCCTCGCTCGAGACCCCGAGCATGTTCGTGGATCTTGAGGCGTACAAGAAGCTCGAGGGACCAGTGAGGAAGTCGATCCTCGCCCTCGAGCCACACGCCGCCGGGACGGGCTGCGCCGGCTGGTTCGACGTGCTGCGCGCGAACGACCCCGACTTCCGGCCCAACCTTACGCCCGAGCAGATCCGCGCGGGCGAGGCGGCCTACTACGAGTCCATGCGCGAGGCGCGTCTGGGAAAGAAGGTGGAAGCCGCGAAGGCGGACGTTCCCACGCTCGACCGCGGCAAGGTCGAGGACAAATGGAAAGACAACAAATACGGGCTCATCGCCGCGGCGCAGGCGCCGAACCACGGGATCAAGGCCGAAGCGCTCCACCAGATCTGGGTCAAATACTGGGCCGACAAAATCGCGATCGCGGACAAGACGCTCAGCGCGATCATCGAGACCGAGCAACGCGACCACGTCGACCTCTCCGACACAGAGACCTATCGCAAGGCGACGCAGGTGAACGATCTCGGCATGTACCTGCTGGCAGACAGCGTGGGCGCTGTCGAGATCTGCCGGGCCGCGGAAGCTCAGGGGAGGAGCCTGACGCTCGACGAGCTCACGCAACGCGTCATCTCTCACGCGAAGTTCATGGAGGGCATGCAGATCTTTGCCGCAGCCGTCACCGTCATGGGAACGGCAGGAGCGGGCCGCGGTCCCCGCAACGAAAAGCTCGATCCGATCAAGACCGATCCGATCAAGACCGACCCGATCAAGACCGATCCGGTCAAGACCGACCCGGTCAAGACCGACCCGGTCAAGACCGACCCGGTCAAGACCGACCCGGTCAAGACCGACCCGGTCAAGACCGCTCCGGTCAAGACCGACCCGGTCAAGACCACTCCGGTCAAGACCGACCCGGTCAAGACCGACCCGGTCAAGACCGCTCCGGTCAAGACCGATCCAGTCAAGACCGATCCGGTCAAGACCGATCCGGCGGGGACCGGGCAAAAGGTCGAAGGCGGCGGACGTACCGTGGCAGGTCGGCCGGTCAAACCTCGCGCTGCCACCGCCACGGTGTACCGCTGGAACAATCCCCGGATGCCCAAGGGCAACTTCATCGACGCGACTCTCGAGAACGGGGTGCTGGAGATCACCGTGAAGGCGCACGGGCCTGAAGAGCTTCGAGTTGGCGGCTCCCAGATGCTCGACGACGTTTTCGACCACTTTGGTGCCGACAAGATCAGCCAGTTCGATGCGAAATGGGTGCGCAACAGTGCGTTCAAAGACAACTACAACGCGTACGTGCAGAACCTCGGAAAAGGCATGAGTCCGCAAGAGGCGGCTTGGAACACCTGGACCGGCCGGCAGCTGAAGGCGCGCGGATTCACGAGCGTCGAGGTTCCGCCGCATGGTGAGGACCCGGATATTGTGTCGCCTGTTTTCAAGAAGTGAGTAGCGATGGGATCCGATATCAAGAAGAGATTCGACTCTGTCACGATCGGTGACGAGTGGGGCGTCGCGGGCGCCACCGGCTTTCATCAGGCCGAGACCCACCGCAGCGCGCCCCCCGGCTATCCGTTCAGCGTGTGCCGGATTGACGGACGGCGAATAGCCGTTTTCATCGAAATGGCGATGCCGCCGGAGGTCCGTGCTGCGCTGGCGTCGCTCAAGCCCGACTGGCTGGATACGGTGATTTACGCGAGAGCGACCACCGATCCACGTTCCGAGGTCGCGGTGATCGAGGCGCACGTCCTGGAGCCCGACGACGCGGAGCTGCAAATGTGCGCGTTCGCCACCGCGTGCGTCGCCTTCAACCTGGGCTTGTTCAAAGTCGTCCCCAAGAGTTACTTGGTCCGGTTCGAAGGGCGAGCCTCCGTCCGCGTCAGCATGGAGTTCGACGACGACGCGGAGTCGTGGTTCGGCGAGGCCGCAAGCGAGCCGTCGCTCGTGAAGTCGCCGTTGGCCAACGGAAGCGGTAACAAACTGACATCGTAGATCGACTTCGCACGCTCCTCTGGGTTCATTGGAGACGCACTATCTCCAGGGGCGCGTGTTCATCCGCCGTGACGACAACGCGGGGACCGTCTGGGTCGGCGGCCAGACCTGTATTCTCATCGAGCGCACGCTAACCGTGTAAAGAGCGCCACCATGTTCGGCTTATCACCGTCAGATGCGCCGATCCCGATTGCGCGGCGACATGGCCATCGAAGTCGATGCGTCCGCTTCACTGCATTCCACCGTCATGGTTGAGCCTTTGATTTTCGCTTTGGCGCCGGCCGTTCTCGCTTCGCCGCAACCCGCCGCGCCGCCGCCAGCGCGGCGCGCGCCCAGCCGATCAGCTCATCGGGTTCGTCAAACAGCCGCTCCGGCGCTCGCCAAAAGGAGAGGTCCACGGTGCTGCCCCTCTTGGCGTAGTTGAGCGGCGGAAATGACTGGGCTTCGTGGAAGGCCGCCCGGTTGTCGGCATCGACTCGGAAGTAGAGCGTGTTGTCCCTTATCATCCCGAGCATGAACCCGTCGCAGAATACGCCGGTCTTGCCGAACATGCGCCGCATCGTGACACGGCCGAGCGGCGCGAGCTGTTCGCGCAGGAACTCGGCAAAGCTGTCGCTGGCAACCATCCTCCATCCTTGCTGACCGAAGAAGATCGACATTGCGCCGGTGCTGCCGCCGCCGCGCTGTCCTGTGAAGCAAGATGCTTGCTGTAGCCCTGATGACAAACGAGTAATTGGCCGGTATATGTGACTATTGCTCACAAATTGGTCGCGACGCATGCGACGCCGTCTCCCACCCCTGAATGCGCTGCCGAGCTTCGAGGCTGCGGCCCGCCATCTGAGTTTTTCCAGAGCGGCCGACGAGTTGAGCGTGACCCACGGTGCCGTGAGCCGCGCCGTGCGCAATCTCGAAGATCAACTCGGCGTGCAACTGATGATACGGGCGACGCGCTCGGTGCGGCTGACGCCAATCGGCGCATCCTTTGCGGCCGAGATACGCAAGGTCCTGGAACAGCTGGCGGCGGCGACGTTGGCAGCGACCGGACAAACCTCCGGGATCGTCAACGTCAGCACGATCGACTCGTTCGCAGCCAGATGGCTGATGCCGAGGCTGTCGCGCTTTCGGCGGACCCACGGCGATATCGACGTGCGGGTGGCGACATCGGAACGGCTGGCCGACTTCGTCAACGACGGAATTGACATCGCCATTCGCTGTGGTGGTGGTCAATATTCCGGTCTGTCGGCCGAATTGCTGATGCAGGAGGATCATTTTCCGGTCTGCAGCCCGAAACTGCTGAGAGGTCGCACTCCGTTGCGCACACCCGCCGACCTCGCGCGCTACACGCTCTTGCATGACGTCTTCACTGTCGATTGGGCCATATGGCTGCACAGCGCCGGGATCGACAATGTCGACCCGCACCGCGGTCCGACGTTTCTGTCGTCCGATCACGCGATCCAGGCCGCGGTCCGGGGCGAGGGCGTCGTGCTCGGCCGCAGCGCCCTGGTCGCCGACGATCTTGCCGCAGGCCGGCTGGTGCGGCCGTTCAAGCTCAGCCTGCCTGCCGGCTTCGCCTATTACGCGGTCTATCCACCACGCGCGCTGCAGCGGCCCAGCGTGAAGGCGTTTCGCGATTGGCTGATGGTAGAAGCTCGATAGCGCGGAAACGGGCAGCCTGCGCCGGTTCACGGTGAAGCGCCTGCGCAAGAGCTGAACCACCGCACATAACCGAAGACACACGCCGCCGCCGGCTGGTTGTCGCCATATACTTGCGGCACAAGAAGGGAGTCGGGAGACGACGATGAAAGGACCGAAGATGCTGCTACGTATTGTGGCTGCGCTGGTTGCCGCACTTGCGGCGATGCCGGCAAGCGCACAGACCTATCCGGACCGCCCGGTCAAGATCGTGCTGCCCTTCGGTGCCGGCGGCGTCGCGGATGTCAGCTCGCGCATCATTGCCGACAAGCTCGGCGAGCGTCTCGGCCAGCGCTTCGTGATCGAAAACATGCCGGGCGCCGGCGGCATTGGCGCGGCCGAGGCTGTGCTCAAGGCGTCGCCGAACGGCTACACGCTCGGCCTCGTGACCAACGGAACCGCGATCACCGCCGCACTATTCAATCGCCTGCCGTTCGATCCGACCGCGGATTTCGAGATGATCTCGACGCTCGGCACGTTCGACCTCGTTTTCGCGGTCAACGCCGCTTCACCGTACAAGACGCTCATCGACTTTGTCACGGCCGCCAAGGTTGCACCGGGCACGCTCAACGTCGGCACCGTCAATATCGGCAGCACCCAAAACCTCGGCGCTGAGCTGCTCAAATCGGCAGCCGGCATCGACGTGCAGATCGTCCCGTTCCGCAATTCCCCCGAAATTGTCACGGGACTGGTGCGCGACGACGTGCAGATGATGGTGGATTTTCCGGCCGCCGTGAAAGGTCAGGTCGACGCCGGCAGGCTGAGGTTGCTCGCGACCTCCGGCCCGAAGCGCTCGTCCTCGATGCCGAACCTGGTTACCGTCGCAGAAGGCGGCGTGAAGGGCTATGAGGTAACGTCCTGGAACGGCATGTTCGCGCCGCGCGGCACGCCGTCATCGATCATCGCCCTGATCAATGCGACGCTGAGGGAGGTGCTGGCGCTGCCCGACGTCAAACAGCGCCTCCTCGAACTCGGCATCGAGGCGCGGCCGAGCAGTCCCGGGGAGCTGATGACGTTGTTCAAGGCCGACGTCAAGAAATGGGATGAAGTCATTGTCAACGCCGGTATCGAAAAGAAGTAGTCTGGAAGGAAAATGTCCAAGCATCATTTGTCCATAGCCATCGTCGGTGCCGGCATGGGGGGCCTCGCGGCCGCCGCCACGTTGCGGCAAGTCGGCATCGAGGTGCAGGTCTATGAGCAGGCGACGCGCTTCGCCCGCATCGGTGCCGGCATCCAGATGATGCCGAATTCGATGAAGGTGCTGCGCGGTATCGGCATCGAGCAGCGGCTGCGCGAGTTTTCGTTCGCGCCCTATTCGCATCTCAACCGGGTCGGCGACACCGGTGAAGTGACCCGCGAATTGCCGATGCCGGAGAGCCTCTACGACGCACCTTATCTCTGCATGCATCGCGGCGATCTGCACGACGCGCTGCTTTCCACCATTCCCGCCGACCGCATCCACACCGCCAAGAAGCTCGCCGGACTCGATCAGGCGAAAGGCGGCGTGACGCTCACCTTTGCCGACGGCTCGCGCGCGACGGCAGACGCCGTTATCGGCGCGGATGGTGTACATTCGACAGTGCGGGACTTGATTGTCGGCCGCGACGAGCCGGTGCACAAAGGCCGCATCGCATACCGGGCGGTGTTTGCTGCGGCGCTGATGAATGGCAAGGACATCGGCCGTTCACGCACCAAATGGTGGGGCACCGACCGTCACATCGTCATCTACTATACGACGAGAGCGCGCAGCGAAGTCTATTTCGTCACCAGCGTGCCCGAGCCATTTGAAGGGCTGACCCGCGAATCATGGTCCGCGAAGGGCGACGTGCATCAATTGCGCGCCGCCTACGACGACTTCCACGAGGATGTGCGCGCAGTTCTCGCGGCCTGTCCGGATTGCCACAAATGGGCGATCCTGGAGCGCGAGCCGCTGTCACGTTGGAGCAACGGCCGGGTGGCGCTGCTCGGCGATGCCTGCCACCCGATGACGCCCTACATGGCGCAAGGCGCCGCAACCTCGATCGAGGATGCGGCGGTGCTCGCCCGCTGTCTCCAGGCGGTTGATGGCGACGATGTCGAAGGCGCGTTTGCCCGTTACGAGGCCCATCGCAAGCCGCGCACCACGGTGATTCAGGCGATTTCGAGCGCCAACACGTGGATGCGCGAGGGAAGCGGCGACACCAGCTGGCTCTATGGTTACGACGCCTGGACGGCGCCGCTCGACCAGCCAGCCGCCCACGCCGCGGCAGCTTGACGCCATCGGTGCGGAACATCACGTCGCCATCTCGCGGGTGATGGGCCGGAAGCATCGCGCGCGCTCAGCGGCGCGCTGGCGCTCTCACCACCTGCGCGAGGACGGGCACGATCAGCATGAGCAGTGACAGGCATGCCGTGGCGAACAGAACGGATTGCCTGAGGTAGTAGAGGCCGAACGGGTCGACGTAGAAATCATAGATCAGCATCGGGTTCGGCTTCGGATGGTCGGTGACCACGATGCCGACGAGACAGACCAGGCACGTGAGCATCAAGACGACGTCGCTCTTGACAGGACGGGCAATCTCGCCTGCGTGCTTGAAATATTGGTGCAGCGCATAGACGAAGAAGGATAGCCCCCAGACCATCAGGACCAGATAGAACGCCGCGTAGTTCGCAACGTCGGGCGCGGACGTCGAGCGCTCGATCGCCTGATACTGCGCCGAAAAATTCGGCCACACGCGATCGATCAACGGGCGGAGCGAACCGGCAAAATCCAGGCTGATCAGCGTCAGCCCGCTCCATTTCAGGACGATGAAGACAAAGGGAATGAAGGCCGTCCGCAACACGAAGGTCTGAAACCGTTCGCCGACGAATTTCGCCGGCTGCAGCATTGGCCGGGCGCCGGTTGCGACCGGTTGATTGCTTGGCATGCGCCGTTCGTCGTTTCGTAACGACGTGGCGGCGCCTGTCCGACCGTCCGGGCGAAGGCCATGGTTGGCGGCCATTGGCGCGTCTCCTCTCGCGACATGGGAGTTCGCTGACGTGCAAGATGCTGCGACCGTGCCGCGCGCTTCGCAACGTGAAGTCGAGTAAACGCTATTCGACCCGGGAAGGTTCATGGTGATCGCCGTGTTCTATCGGCATGGCGGCCATGACACTTGAGCAGGCATTGTTCCCGGCGTCGTGGACGAAGGATGCTGCGGTCGAATCAGCGGCAAGGGGTGCGCAGCAGGCCATTCAGTCGTCTAACTGACGTGCGCCGGAATGGCTCGGGAGCATCGAAGTTGCCGGATTGACCTCGTTGGAAGTGCAGCGCTGAGCGGACCTATTGACCTCTCTGGATCGTGAAATACTGTCCCAGGAGCCGATAGCACCAGAAGGCCTCTTCGTTTGCCGCGCTCTGGAGCAGCCGTTCCGGCGTGAAGCCGGTGTGCCGCCGCATTTGCCGGATCATGTGCGCCTGGTCGGCAAATCCCGACGCGGCGGCAAGCCCGGCCCAGTTGATATCGTCGTTCCGGATCGCCGCGTGCAATCTGGCATAGAGCTGCTCCGTGTGGCCGAGGCCTTGCAGGTCTCGCCGGCTGACGCCCGTCCATGATTTGACCCGCCGTGCGATCTGCCGCGTGCTCCGTCCCGGACCGGTCAGCGCGGCCCTGCGTGCGAGGCCTCTGCTCCAGTCCTTGATCCACTGCATCGGCCGGCTCCCGGCAGGGCGCATAGCGGCCCACATCATCTCGATCCGGTCTTCCAGAGCCGCGTATCCCTTGTCGACCCCTTCGCGCCGAGCGGCATCGAAGAAGTCGCGGCAGGGCAAGAGGATCGGCGGCGGTAGGGCCCCTTGCGCCGGGACGATGCGTCCCGTGAACGGGCTCAAGTCGAGCGCCGTCATCGTCGAAAAGGCGTCGGGGTAGAACATGATGGTCATCGTGTAGATCTCGCCGGAGTTCCAGCTGATCACCGGCCCGAGCTGCGCGCCGGAGAAGGCAAGGTCGGGCAGCCTTGCCCCGGTCCAGGGACGCTCCATTTGGTCCGGTCGGTCGATCCGATGCCCGTCCCCGGTGAACGTTGAGGTCACGCAGCATAGCGGCGACGCCGGGAAGAAATTGAACCTTTGAGCCACATCGAGCGCGACGCCCCGCGTATCCCGGACAATCACGCCGAAGACGCAGTCCGCGACCGCCGGACGCGGCCACACGATTCGGGACGTGGGCGTCATTGTCGCGTTACTCTGTGCATCCGGCAGCGTCGGTGGGGCATGTCCGAAACGTTCAATACACCGACCGCCGGCATCTGGCACATGGAAAGCAATCGGCAATCATGATCGCGTTGGATCCCATGCTCGACATGCCCCCTTTCGCCGTTCCGCTGGACCCAGCTTTGACTGGGGGCACACAGGACGCCAACCTACATTCAGATGCAGCAGTTTCAACCTGAACAAGAAGACATCTCATCCTGTGAGGGGCCGATGTTTCGCGAAATTGACGACGAGCTCGCCGACAAGGGGTTTCTCATTACATCGACCGACGAGGCGATCGCCTGGGCGCGAACGGGGTCGCTTTATTGGATGACTTTCGGCCTGGCGTGCTGCGCAGTCGAGATGATGCAGGTCATGATGCCTCGCTACGATCTGGAGCGGTTCGGCTCGTTTCCGCGAGGCTCACCCCGGCAGAGCGATTTGATGATCGTCGCCGGCACGCTGACCAACAAAATGGCGCCGGCCCTTCGCAAAGTCTACGACCAGATGCCTGAGCCACGGTATGTCATTTCGATGGGATCGTGCGCAAACGGGGGAGGGTATTATCACTATTCGTATTCGGTCGTACGTGGCTGTGATCGAATCGTTCCGGTTGACATCTATGTGCCGGGCTGTCCGCCAAGCGCCGAGGCGCTGCTCTATGCAGTGTTGTTGTTACAGAAGAAGATTCGACGCATTGGCACGATCGAGCGTTGAGCGGCCGTAGCAGAGTCAAGCGGCTTTGCGACGCCATCGAGAGCGGCGTTCTATCCAGCCGAGCTATGAGCGCGTCCGAGGTTCGATACCGGTGTTCACTGTCGCGACGCGTTGCTCGTCCCGAAAAAGGCTCTTGAGTTCATCGGCGAGGTGGTCGAACAGCAGCCGGACGCGTCTCGTGGTCTTGAGATTTTCGTGCATGGCCAGCCAGACCTCAAGCGAGAACTGGAGGTCGTTCGGCAGCACCGGAACCAATTCTGGCCGCTGCAGCGCCAGCAAATGCTGACAGCCGCCGATGCCGACGCCGGCGCAAAGGGCCGCGAATTGCGCGGGATCGCTGTCGCAGCGAAAGCCGAATTGTTCGCGCGTCACCTCGGTTGCCAGCGATCCGACCGAGCGGAACGAGCGCTCGTCGCGGTCGAACCCGATCAGGCAGTGCCCTGAAAGCTCCTCGGTCGATTTCGGGGGCCCGAACTCGGCCAGATAGTTGCGATGCGCGTAGAGGCCGATCATGGTCTTTCCGATGCGGCGGGTCAGAAGCGCCTTCTGGGTCGGACGATTCATCCGCACCGCGATATCGGCGTCGCGCCGGAGCAGGTCCTGGTTGCGATTGCTCAGCACAAGCTCGAGCTCGATCCGGGGATGCTTGCGCTGGAAGCGCGCCAGAATCGCGGGCAATATCTCGCATCCCATCATCTCGCTCGCCGTGATGCGCACTGTGCCGCGATCGGTCGCGGCTTCGCCCGAGGCCGCGCGCTGCAGCGCCGCGGCGGCGGCGGCCATTGCTTCGGCATGGGGCACGAGATCGAGCGCGGCAGAGGTCGGGATCAGTCCGTGGGGCGAGCGCGTGAACAACGGCAGGCTCAATTGAGCCTCGAGCGCGTCGATGTGGCGACCCGCGGTCGGTTGGGTCAGGCCCAACCGCCGTGCGGCGCCGGACAGGCTGCCGTCCCGAACCACCTCCAGGAAGGTTCGCAACAGCTCCCAGCTCGGTCCGCGCCTGGTCATACGAAAATGTATAGCAAATGTACCGATATATGCAATTTTCATGAGCCGGATTTGTCCGCATGGTCGCGGCATCAATTGAGGAACGAAGGAGCAAGACCATGAATTCCAGGACCTCGGATCGCAGCACCACGCGGACCGCGCTCGTGATCGGCGCGACGGGTGGCATCGGCGGCGAAGTGGCGCATGCGTTGATCGCCCATGGCTGGCGGGTGCTCGGCCTGAACCGGACGCCGGAGGAGGCGCGGCGCCGCGCCTCCTGGGTCGGGCCGGTCGAGTGGATCGCGGGCGACGCCATGAACGAGGCCGACATGGTAGCGGCAGCGGCCGGCGTCGATGTGATTTTCCACGGCGCCAACCCTCCGGGCTACAAGAACTGGCGCGGGCTGGCGCTGCCGATGCTGAGAAACACCATCGCCGCGGCGCGGGCTTGCGGCGCCCGCATCATCCTGCCGGGCAACCTCTACAATTTCGGTTCCGATGCGGGGGCTCTCGTCAACGAAAATTCGCCGCAGCATCCGCGCACGCGCAAGGGCAGGGTGCGCGTCGAGATGGAGCAGTTGCTGCGTGACGCGAGCCTCGAGGGCGTGAGGTCGCTGGTGGTCCGCGCCGGCGACTTCTTCGGCGCCCATCAGCCGGCGTCCTGGTTCAAGGACGCGATGGTCAAGCCCGGCAAGCCGTTGCGGTCGGTGGTCTATCCCGGAGATTTTCAGGCCGGCCACGCCTGGGCCTATCTTCCCGATCTCGCGGAAACCATCGCGCGGCTGGCGGACATTGAGACCACCCTGCAAAGCTTCGAGTGCTTCCATTTCGGCGGGCACTGGTTCGAGCACGGCGTCGAATTTGCGGAGGCGATCCGCCGCACCGGTGGAAATGACAGTCTGCCGATCCGCAAATTCCCGTGGATCGTGATTTATCTGGGCGCACCGTTCGTGACCTTCATGCGCGAGGCCATCGAGATGCGTTATCTCTGGCGCATTCCACTGCGCCTGGACAACAGCAGACTGGTCTCGGTGATCGGCCCCGAGCCGCACACGGAACTGCAGACGGCTTTGCGTGAGATGCTTGCAGCGCTGCATTGCCTGCCGCGGCCGGCATCTCGAGCCAACGCGCTGGCGCTGATCTAGAGGTTCGGCAGTAGCGCGTCGGCGAAGTCGCCCTATAGTGCATGATCGCGACGTGCCGATCGTCCACCGGGCCATCGCGGCTTCGGAATTTCGGCGGGGCTTCGGGCGGAATATGCGCAACTTGCTGATGGTCGTAGGTGTAGTCTTCATGAGTTGGTTGTCCAGCGCCCAGGCGCAGTCGCTCACGGTCGATCCTGAAACCATCGTCCCGCTGCCGGACAAGTTCGACATGGAGGCGCCGGCGCCCGATGTGCCGCCAGAGATGGCCCGCTTTCAGGGCGCATGGATCGGGACCTGGCACGACGACCGGCATATCCTCGTGGTCGAGCGCGTCAGGCCCGACGGGCATGCGGACGTGGTGTTCGCTCAAAGCGACTCGTCGTTCTACGGCATGAATCGCGAATGGTGGCGGGACAAGGCGACGATCGTCGACGGCGTGCTGACCATGACGGGATTTCGCACCTTCCGATATGCCTTCGATGGTCTGGACCGGCTCTACCTGACCGCGACCATCGCGTCCGGCCCCGTAACCGGGGTCGTCACCTCAGGGGCGCTGGTCCGCGCCGATCCGGCACGCCTGGCCGCGGGCGATCGACCGGCGGAATGGCCATGGCCCGGCGAGCGCGTGTGGATCCCGCACCTCACGGTGCGGACGCCCGATGGTACCAGGCCGATCATGCTCGAGGCGACGTTCTACCCGCCTGTCGGCCCCGGCCCGGCGCCGCTCGCGATCTTCACCCACGGCTCCGATGTCGGCCGCAATCAACTCAGAACCTGGTCGCACGCGACTGAGGCGCATTGGCTGCGCGACAACGGATTTGCCGTGCTGGCGCTGATGCGCCGCGGACGCGGCAGGTCCGAGGGCATTAATGGCGAAGAAAATTTTGGGCGCGATCACGACGGTTCTCTCGTTGATGTGTCGGCGGGGATCGCGGAAGCGGTCGAGGATCTCTCTTCCGCCATCGCCTATGGCCGCCAACTGCCCAATGTGCGGCCGGGACCGGTGCTGCTGGCGGGCCAGTCGCGCGGCGGATTTCTCGCCATGCATTATGCCGGACTCAAGCCCGCCGAGGTCATGGCCGTCGTCAATTTCTCCGGCGGCTGGTACCCGTATGGACCAGTGACTACGCCGTACTACGCGAACGCCGGCCGCAGCGCGGCGGACAAGGTGCCGCAGCTTTGGCTCTATGCGGATAACGACAAGCTCTACGACGAAGCCCTGATCCGCGAATACTATCAAGCGTTCACCGAAGCCGGCGGCCGCGCGCGCTTCGAACTGCTCCACGGCGTTCCCGGCGACGGCCATCTGCTGCGGCTCCATCCCGACAGATGGCAGCCGATCGCAGACCAATTTTTGGCTACGCTCGACCTGCACAGGCCCTGAAGCGCCGCCACAGCAAGGCTTCGACGCCGCCGGAGACGGTCTCGAGACCGCACCGCATCACCGCCCTTCGCCACGGAGGATCGGCGGCAAGCGCCGCTTGACTGGGGACGATTGGATGATCGACGTGTTGGTCATCGCATAGGGGATCACCTGGTCGATCAGCTTCTCGAGATCTTCGACGGATGCGACATGGGCGCGGGCGATGAAGCAGTCTTCGCCGGTAATTCGATCGCACTCCACGATCTCAGGCAGTTTCCGCAGGATGTCGGCGACCTTCTGGAGTTGGCCGGGAATCGGTCTGATGCGCAGCCAAGCCGCAATCGGCAGGCCCAGCGCCTTTGGATTGATCGTCAAGGTGTAGCCTTCGATCACGCCGACTTCCTCCAGGCGCTTGATCCTTTCCGACACGCTCGGCGGCGACAGCCCGACCGCGCGCGCCAGGTCGGCAATGCTTATCCGTGCGTCGTCGACCAGCGCGTTCAGAATGCGGGCGTCGATCGGGTCAATAGCTCCGTTTTCATATCGAAGGCGTTTCATATGGTTTACCTTTGATACATAGAAAGAAATCGGACTTTAGTACTTTAAAAGAGATATGAAAAGCTTGAGGATGCTCTCATTCTTAGGTGAAGGAGAGCCGCATGTCCCACACTGGGCTGACGTTCACCAAGGTCGCTCACGTCGCCCCACCGCACGCCTGGTTCGCCGTCAGCGCGGTATTCCACTATCTCGGCCCATCCTTCGCCGTGTTGCTGTTCCCGGCGGTCGGAGTGCTGGGTGTCGCCTGGATGCGGATCGCCACCGCCGCAGCGATCTTCGCGGCGTGGACCAGGCCGTGGCAGACCATCAAGCAGGCCGACCCGCGAACGCGATATTTGCTCGTCGGGCTCGGCGCCTGCCTCGCCATCATGAACACGTCGTTCTATCTGGCGCTCGACCGGCTGCCGATGAGCTTGGTGGCGGCGATAGAGTTCGTGGGCACCATCGGCGTTGCCCTCTACGGGCTGCGAACGGCTCGCAACCTGGCGGCACTTGTGCTTGCCGTGCTCGGCGTGTTTCTGCTGATCAACGTGAAATGGTCGACCGATCCGCTGGGTCTGTTCTGGGCATTTCTCAACGGCTCGCTGTTCGTTGGCTATATCGTGCTCGGCCACAAGATCTCGCAAGATGGCGCGAGCGGCGGCGTCGAGCGCCTCGGGGCAGCGATGGCAATCGCGTTCCTTTTCATCATGCCGATCGGGTTCGTCGAGGCCATGAAAGCCTTCACGGTGCCCGAACTGGTCCTCGCGGGTGTTGCCGTCGGGGTCTGCTCGTCTGTCATCCCATACGTATGCGATCAACTGGCGATGTCGCGATTGCCACGGGCGAGTTTCGCCCTCATGCTCGCGCTGCTGCCTGCGACGGCAACCTTGATCGGCGTCGTCGTGCTTGCGCAGATTCCGAGCCGGCAGGACGTGGTCGGCGTGCTTCTCGTCATGTTCGGGGTCGCAATCCACAAGCCGACCGCTTGAGGTTCAGACCGCGTCGCGCTGGCGCTGCGGAATGCGTGGAACGCTCCCATGGATCGCTCCGCCTCATGATCGTTACGTGCCGCCCGCGTTGGCGCTGGAGCGCTCGCGCTGACGCCAGAGTAACCAGACAATCAGAACAATCACAGCGGTCAACGCGGCGGACATGGTGCGGCGATACGCGCGCACTTGTCATCTATGTATTCTGGAACCGGACCGGTTCCGATTTCGCACCTACGTAACGACTTGGCACTGGCCTGCGTAGTGGGCCAGTATCAGAAACGGCTTAAGGTATGCCCGCGGAACTTCGCGCTTTTGTTCCATCGCCCCCGCGACACAACCTGCGTGAACACGAATGGGATTTCGGTTATAGTCAGCCAAATGAATCACCATGCCACTTTTCACGATCCGGTCCTCGTCGCGCTGTCGATTCTGATCGGCGTACTCGCTTCCTATACGGCGCTGGACCTCGCGACCCGGATGCGGGCCTCATCTGGGCGGGCTCGCCGGGCCTGGCTTGCAGCCGCTGCGATTGCCATGGGCGGCGGCATCTGGTCGATGCATTTCGTCGGCATGCTGGCCTTCAGCCTGCCTGGAATCGAGATCTCGTACGATCCATTTCTGACCCTCCTGTCGCTTGTCATCCCGATTGTTGTCGCGGCCGCCGCTTTTACCGTGGTCGGACGACGTCCGCAGGCGCTCCTCGCGTCCGGCTTCGCGATGGGGCTCGGCATCTCCGGCATGCACTATACGGGCATGAGCGCCATGCGAATGGCGGCCTCCATCGCATACGATCCGCGGTGGGTCGTGCTTTCGATCGTGATTGCGATCAGCGCCTCGGTCGTGGCCCTGTCGCTTGCCTTCCGCCACACCAACGCGGTGCAGCGACTGTTCGCGGGGCTCGTGATGGGTCTTGCGATCGCCGGCATGCATTACGCCGCCATGGAAGGCGCTATGTTCTTGCCTGGGATCCCCATTACAGGACAAACCGGACATCTCGGCGTCGGTCAGGCACCGCTCGGGTTCCTGCTCGCCGGCACCACCATTGTGATCCTGAGCATCGGGATCGCCGCTGCCGTCTACGACAGGGCATCCGCGGAGCGCGCCCAACGCGAAGCCAACGCACTGAGGCGCAGCGAAGAGCGCTTTCGGCTCCTAGTGGAGGGCATCGCCGATCACGCGATCTTCATGCTCGAGCCGAATGGGTGCGTGGGAAACTGGAATCTCGGCGCACGCCGGCTGATGGGCTATGGCGATGACATCGTCGGGACGAGCTATGCGATCTTCCATACCGAGGAAGATCGCGCAGCCGCGGGCCCTGCGCGTGTCCTGCTCGAGGCCGAGCGGGAGGGGAAATCCGCGATCGAAGGCTGGCGCGTGCGCAAGGACGGCAGCCGGTTCTGGGCAGAGGTCACGATCGTCGCGGTCCGGAACGAAAGCGGTGCGATCAGCGGCTTTGCCAAGATCGTGCGGGATGTCAGCGAAAGGAGACGGGCGCAGGAGGCACTGGAGCGGGCGCGCGAAGCCCTGATGATGTCGCAGAAGATGGAGACCATCGGTCAGCTTACCGGCGGTGTCGCCCACGACTTCAACAATCTGCTCGCCGCCGTTCTCGGCAGTCTTGAACTCCTGAAGAAGCGCCTGCCAGCGGACGATCCGAAGATCCAGCGTCTCGTGGACAACGCTACGCAAGCCGCGCTGCGGGGCGCCTCTCTGACCCAGCGCATGCTGGCTTTCGCCCGTAAACAGGATCTCAGGCCGGCGGTCGTCGACGTCCCGGAACTGGTGCGGGGCATGGCGTCACTGCTCAAATTCGAGGCCGGATTTCGTATCGATACGCTATTTCCGATGGGGCTGCCGAAGGTGAAGGTTGACGCGAACCAACTCGAGTTGGCGATCCTGAACCTGGCGGTCAATGCGCGTGATGCCATGCCGGATGGCGGCCTGATTACCATCGCCGCCCGGGAAGAGGCGGAGGCAGCCGGCCCTCCGTCAAGCTGCTACGTTGCGCTCTCGGTGAGCGACACCGGCTGCGGCATGGATGAGGAGACACTCAGGCACGCTCAGGAGCCGTTCTTTACGACGAAGGGCGTCGGCAAAGGTACCGGGCTCGGACTATCAATGGTCCATGGCCTTGCCGAGCAGTCAGGGGGCAGGCTCTTATTGAAGAGCCGCCCTGGAGAGGGGACGACGGCTGAGATCTGGCTGCCAATAGCCGAGGAGGCCGCGGCGCCAGCCCCACGCGCAGTGGCTCCCGTGCCCATGCCGCGCGCCAGCCGCAGGCTTTCCGTGCTTGTCGTCGACGACGACCTGCTGGTGCTTGAGAACACAGCGGCGATGCTGGAGGATCTTGGGCATGCAGTGGTCGAGGCGCGCTCCGGCGAGGAGGCAATGGATTTGCTCCGCCGTACACGCACGGTCGACCTTATCATTACCGACTATGCCATGCCTGGCATGACCGGCCTGCAGCTTGCCAGCGCTGTCGCTGCGGAGCGTCCCGAGACCGTCATCCTCCTGAGCACGGGATACGCCGAGCTTCCCAGCGAAGCACGATCCAGCCTGCCGCGCCTATCAAAACCATTCGACCAAACCGCGCTCGCGAAGGCGATCGAGGCGGCGATGCGCGACGCAGAGCACTCCGGATCAGTCGTCGCGTTTCGGCCGAAGAGCGCGTAACCACGAGTGTGATTGCGGCTTTGATTGGATCGCGATAGCTGAAGCCTACAGCGCGGATTTCACGTCGTCTTGAATTACGACTCATTCGTCAACGATAGCGGGTACTAGGTCGGGAACGTCTCCGAATACTTTCAGTATTTCTGCATCGCCGAGCCCCCGAGTGACGGATCGCCGACTCGGCTCAAAGCGATTATCACCGTCGAAACCTTTTTCATGCCTCAACCTTGAGGCGTCTTTCGGACCAAGGCTGCGATAGGCATGATCGCCGTCTGAGTTTGCCCGCAGAGCGCAAGCAGCGAGAGTCCAGCAATCATTTTGGCCGATACCGGCTCTCTGAAAGTTTCGTCGGCCACAACAAAAAGTGGTTAGCGATCACTTGCCGCAGATTATATCGCTGGCAGCAGCTCAGATAACAGGAAGCTAGCTTCTTCCGTGCCTGTGAATGGATGGACGGGCTAGGCCTTTTTTTGACCTCGTTGGCCAACCTCGCTTCGCCCGCTTGCCGGTGTATCGCTACTAAGCATGCGCATCTCGAGCAACTGAGCGTTGGGCCAGCGGCCAGAGAATACTCGATCAACCAAAGAAAGATGAGACATTCAATGCGTATGACTTTCTCTGCACTCGTCACGGGCGCGACCGCTTTCTTGTCTCTAGCACCTGCGCACGCGCAGGTATCCTTGAGCGGGCGCAGCCTGCCCCTGAGCGTCGCGGTGGCGGCGGCGACGGAAGCGATAAACAGTTGCAAAGCGAACGGCTACGACGTAACGGCGACAGTCGTGGATGTAGCCGGTACGCCCCAGGTCGTCATGCGAGGCGACCACGCCACGATCCATACCAGGGAGAGCAGCTTTCGAAAAGCTTACACGATTATCACATTGGGGCCGATCTTTCACGTGGACCTGACAAGCGAGTTGTTGGCCTTGCTTTCGAAATTTCCCCCTCTCGCGGCGCAGGCGCTCGCGAACACGTCCAACGTGGCCGTTTTGCCCGGCGGAGTCGCCTTCAAGGTAGGTGACGAGGTCATTGCCGGTATCGGCGTCGGCGGATCGCCCGGAGGCGACAAGGACGAGGCGTGCGCGAAGGCTGGCGTCGCCAAGGTCCGAGATCTCCTGCCGCATTGAGAGGAAGGTCAGGCGCAATTGGCGGCGACGTCTGGTGCGGAACAAGCGGACGCCCGGCATCGGCGTTCGACGCGCGACATTGCTTGCGACAAGCTTGGCGTTCTTCGTAGTCCCGCTTGAGACGTCGATCGTCAATCTTGCGCTCGTGCGAATGCAGGACGCACTCGGAAAAAATCTCGCTGGCCTGCAATAGGTCGTCGACCGATATGCGCTCGTCTTTGCGAGCCTTCTGCTCACGGGCGGCGCCCTTGCGGACAAATTTGGCGCGCAGCGGCTCTTCCTGCCCGGCGTAAGAGCGAACGGCGGCCGTCCATCGGTTCTCGAGAGCGGATGCCATGTCAGCGAGTCGCTTTCGACGACCATGGATGGAAAGCGATACTGTCGCTCGCTGCTTTGTCAGGTCCGCGCTCGCTGGAGCCGAAGCGCGCTGTCGTTTGAGAACATGCAGCGAATTTCGAAACCCATTTGGAGTGAATGGCTCGAGCGCGAGTCGCAGCCGCGAGCGAACTCTTCACACATGCCTATGGACAGACCCGGGCCATTCGGCATTTAATAGCGCTCAAATGAGCGGCAGGTTACTCGATTGCCGCCCGTGTTGGTCACGCGCCCCAAGGTTGCGATAAAACTCAGGATGTTAGTCCTCGATGGCGAGCCGGCCCCTTCAACGCGTCCAAGCCGCCATCGCCGCGCGCCGTCATTTCTTGGGACGCCAGACGAAGTCGCAGATCGCTGACGATTTGTCGATCTCGAGGTTCAAAGTCGCCCGTCTGATCGATGCGGCGATCGAACAAGGGATCGTCAATTTCGTCATTTCCGAGCCGAGTGACCTTGACGTCGACCTCTCCGACAAGCTTCGCAAGCGCTACGGGCTCAAAAACGCTTTGGTCCTGAAAGCGCCGAACCAATCGACAAGCGCGTTGACCGAGCCTTTGGGATCTCTCGCTGCCCAACTTCTGGAAGAAATGCTCGAAGACGGCCAATTGCTCGGGGTGGCCTGGGGCCGGACGCTCTCAGCCACGGCTCGGGCTCTGACGCGACTGCCAAAGGTCGATGTGGTGCAAGTCGCAGGCAATCCGGCCGGACTCGATTTCGCGCTAAATCCTGTCGAGTTGGTGCAAACGATCGCGCGCGCTGGCACCGGGAGGCCGTATCCCATATTCGCGCCAATGTGGGTCGAAGACCAGGCCGCCGTCGAAGGTTTGCGCGGCGAACGGATCGTCGCCGAGGCGCTCGCACTCCATTCGAAAATCGATGTCCTGATGGTGGGCATTGGATCCTGGGACCCCCCGGAGTCGTGTCTCTGCGATGCATTTCCTCCTCTCTGGCATGATCAGGCCATTGCCGCCGGCGTCAGAGCGGATTTGTGCGCGACGCTGATTGATGACGAAGGCAACGCTATTCCCAGTCCGCTTGATCACCTTGGTCTCTGCATCACCGCCGAACAGTTGCGTCGCATTCCCGACGTGGTCGGCATTGGCGGCGGACAGGAAAAGGCGGCCGCGATCGCCGCGGTGCTGCGGGGTGGTTGGATAAGCACCCTCGTCACCGACGCTGGCGTTGCACATCGCCTGCTCGCCTAACTGCGTTTCTCCGGTATCGCCGGCGCACGCGTTTTCGCTCGCCGGCGCTAATAGCTCAGTCGCGACCTGACAATCGCGGATCAACTGCGTGGAACATGGCTCAAAAACGGTGCTCATTTGAGCAAAGATATGCTCACTTGACATATCCCTTTTCCAACGGCAAAAAATGCCCCGGAGGGGACGCCTTGGACTCTCAATCGTCCGACGAACTCATGACGCTCGCCCGAAAAGTGATTTCGGACGATGCAGAGGCGATCCTCGCAGTCCTGCCGTCGGTGGACGCCGCGTTTGTCGCAAGCGCGGAAATTCTCGCCCGGTGCGAAGGCAAGATCCTCGTCACCGGAAGCGGCACCTCGGGAGCGATCGCCAATCGAGCCGCCCACCTTCTATCGGTCGGGGGCACCCCGGCTTTTTCGCTTTCACCGGCCGACGGTCTTCATGGCGGCCTGGGCGTTCTGCGGCCGAACGATGTCGTACTCGCAATCTCGAAAGGCGGCAGCTCGAAAGAGCTGAACGAGTTCTGCGAACGCGCCCGGAAATTGTCGGACTGCTTAATCGCCATTACCTCCGACAGTGCTTCGCAGCTCGCGCAGCTTGCCGATCACGTGTTGAAGCTGACTTTGCCCGCACACACCGATCTCGGCTTGGTCATGGCGACTGGCAGCTCGCTCGCGGCTGCGGCCCTCACCGACGCCCTCGTCGAAGTTGCGCGGATCATGCGCGGTTACAGCTGGGAGCAGGTCCTTTTCACGCATCCTTCCGGCGCTGTCGGGCGGGACGCCGAGTTGACGCTTGAGCGTCTGAATCAAGCCGAAGGATTGTGAGTCAGGGCGCGGGACTTGGTCGCCGGCATCGACTCGTCGACCCAGCCTTGCACTGTCGTGCTGCGGCGGCTCGACGACGGCGCCGCAATCGCTGAAGCCCGTGCCCCCATCCCCCAACAAAGACCCAGATCGTTATGATGATTCAACCTTCATCCCATCGCGCTCTCGACGCACATACCTGGCGTGTCGGTGGACGGCAAAGTATGTGCGCTCTGAGAGGAATGGGTCGATCAGCGGAGTGACGACCAGTCAATCGTCTACTTTGCGGCATCCTCGATCACGCGCGCGACCGCATCCGGCTGAGAGACAAAAACAGCGTGGCTTGCAGGCACTTCCGTGATCTTGGCGCCCGAACGCTGATACATCCAGCGCTGAAGCTCGGGGTTTATGACGTGATCCTTGGTGGTCAGGATGGCAAAGCTGGGCTTGCTGTGCCATGCGGCCACGGAGAGGGGCGCGCCCATGGCCTTCTCGGCGAGCTGCTGCTCCGAGTCGGCCATGAACTGAGCTTCCGGCGCCGGGACGTCCGCAGCGTAGGTTTCCCGGAACTTCGCCGGCGGAATGAAGAAATATTTGTCCGGCGTGGTCCGATTGGTGGCCGCCCGCATGGCATCGTTTGGCGCGGCGAACTTCGACATCAGCTGGCCGCTGGCCTCCCCCTTATCGGGCTGCAGGGCGGCCACATAGACGAGGGCGCTGACCTTGGAGTCGGCGCCCGCTTCCGTGATCACCGAGCCGCCATAGCTGTGACCGACCAGCACGACGGGCCCCGTCTGCTGATCGATGACGCGCTTGGTGGCATCGACGTCCTCAGCGAGGCCGGTGAGCGGCTCCTGGACGATCGTCACATGGAAGCCATCCTTGGTTAGAATGTCGTAGACGGCGCGCCAGCCTGAGCCATCCACCAGTGCGCCGTGGACAATGACGATGTCCTTGGCCGCCGGCTTGGTCTCGGCGTGAGCCATCGCGCCACCCACGGCGATCATGAGGGCAATCGCGGAAGTCTTTCGCAGTATCGGCATGTAAGTCTCCAGGGGTGTTTCAATCTTACCCGCCACTTCGCGGGACCATCTCGGTGCCGGGTGGTGACCGGTGATGGCTAATCCGGGTTGATGCAGGTCGAATCCGCGCCCCGGCTCACCGGGCGCAACGACATCAGGCCAGCCGATTCTTCATTGCCAGAACGTCGACGGGCTCGACTGACGGCGGCCTTGCCAGCATTTCGTCGACCCGCGACATCAGGGCCTTGGCCATGTTGCCGGCGAGGTGCGCCTGGCGATCCGCTTCGCTCGCAAAAGCGTCGAAGACGCCGAAGGTCGTCGGCGAGAGCTTGAGGGCGAACCAGATCGGCGTGGTCGCCTCCCGATTGGTCAGTTCAAGGCCGGCGGCAAGGAAGTCCGCCACCGCCTGCTCCTTGCCCGGCTTGGCTTCAAGCCGAACGAACAATCCACATTTGATCATCATTTCTTCTCCACGCGATGGTTGCTCAGGTGCTCCAAAGCGGGCCGACCCTACGAGGAGAGCCGTTCCGATCGTATTGGCAGGATTGCCAACTTTGATACCGATCAGGCCATACGCCCTCTTGCTCGCGGCTGGCCCCGGGCTTAGCAATCAGGATGCGCAAAGTGGAGCCGAGGCCGTGGTTGCCGCATCGGCAAAATTGTCAATTTTGATACCGTGGTTGCCATGCATATCCATGTCCTTGCCCTCAACGGCGTTCTCGACACCGGCCTGGCCGCGGTGGTCGACGCCTTTGGCTTCGCCAACGCCCTGGCGGAAATAACCGGCATTCCTTCGCCGCGCTTCGAGACGAAGGTGGTGGGTCTGCGCAAGATCGTCACAACCGCGCAGGGCCTGAGCGTGCCGGTGACTTCGGCGGCGCGCGCGCGGACGCCGGATGCGGTGGTGATGCCTGCCATCAACCAGATCATGCCGGAGCCGCTGCTGCAGGCGCTGGCCAGCAGCGAGGTGCGCGAAGCCGGCGCGGTGCTGCGCAAGTGGTCGGGGCGCGGCGCGCTGAGCGCGGCCGCCTGCGTCGGAACTTTCGTGCTGGCGGAGGCGGCCTTGCTCGACGGCGAAGATGCCACCACCACCTGGTGGCTAGCACCTCTGTTCCGGCAGCGCTATCCGCGGGTCCGGTTGCTCGAGATGCGTCTCGTCGTGCAATCCAACGCGGTGGTCACTGCCGGCGCGGCGCTCAGCCATCTTGACCTGGCACTGACCCTGATCCGGCGCGCCAGCCCCGAACTGGCCAGCGTCACGGCAAAGTATCTGGTGGCCGACCCGCGCACCTCGCAGGCGGCCTATACGATCCCCGGCCATCTGGTCCACACCGATCCGCTGGTGCACAAGTTCGAGCGCTGGGCGCGGCAACGTCTTGCCGAAGGCTTCTCGCTCGATCAGGCTGCGGCGGAGCTCGCCACCAGCAAGCGCACGCTGGCGCGCCGGACACAGGGCGTACTGGGCAAATCGCCACTCGAATACTTCCAGGATCTGCGGATCGAGCGTGCCGTGCACCTGCTCGAGACCAGCCAGGCCAGCGTCGATCAGATCGCCGCCGAAGTCGGCTATGCCGAAGGTGTGACGCTGCGCGTGCTGCTGCGTCGCAAGCTTGGCCGCGGCGTGCGCGAAATCCGCCGCAGCCTGTAAGCCGGATGGACCGCTGCTGCCTGTCCCACAGCGCCCAGCCGCGCGTGAACGAATGCACAGTTTGTCGCAACACCTGCCACCGCCGCCATGAGGTTCGGGACGCTGCTCGCGTCCGGTCAGATCACATTCAGAAAAGTCGACGGCTGGTCCACCTTCGATGGACGTCTCGCTGCGCCGGGCCACCCCGGCTCTAACTCGATTCCTGGTCGCGACAAGGGGCGGGCCTTGGTCAGACGCAAGGCTTTCGCCGCTAAACCCAGGTGAAACCCATGTCCTTACGCACTGGCTGCAAACAAATCCCATCGACCAGGGAGGTCCTTGAGCTCGTATGCTCCCCGTTCGTCGAACTTCAGTCCTGCCCCTGCTACGAGATCCGAGACGACGCGGGACACGAGGACTTCCCCGGGCTCCGAATTTGCCATGACCCGGGCCGCCGCGTGGACGGCGATGCCACCGATATCGCGGCCCCTGACCTCGATTTCTCCGGTATGCAGACCCGAACGCAGGGGCAAGCCAATCTGTTTGGCTGCGGCCGAAAATGCCAGCGCGCAACGCACAGCGCGACCGGGTCCATCGAAGGTAGCGAGAATGCCGTCACCGGTGTTCTTGATCAGGTTGCCGCGGTGTCTTGCAACCATCTGGCGCGCCAGCTGATCGTGACTGTCCAGCAACCGGCGCCAGTTCTGATCACCCATTTCGGCAGCGCGGCGAGTTGAGCCGACGATGTCGGTGAACAGCACGGTCGCCAGGATGCGCTCCAGATCGGCCGATTCAGTCTCGCGATGCCCGGTGATGAATTCTTCTATGTCGCCGAGCAAGGTCTCTACGTCGCCTGACCAGAATGCATGATCGCCGCCGGGATATTCGATGTATTTGGCATCGGGAATTTGCGCCGCGAAATCGCGTCCCAACTGGACCGGGACCAGTGCGTCGGCTGCCCGGTGCAGCACGAGTGTCGGGATGCGCACGGTTGGGAGGATATGACCGACGTCGATCTGGAAGTTCAATAACTGCGAGGCCTTCATTGCGCCGGGGCTGGCCGACAGGCGCTCGAGTTTGGCAAACTTCGCAACCGCGTCAGGATCGGACGCCCTGCTGGCCATCACACCTTTCATCAGGGCGCCAGTTCCCCAATATTTCATCTGCTCCTGCGCGACCACCTGCGGGTCAGCCGCTGGAAAAAGCTCGGTATAGCGGACGAACGCTCCGAACAGGACCAGGTGTGAAACGCGCTCGGGATAGGATGCGGCAAACATTGCGCTCATTGCGCAACCTTCGGAAAACCCGAGCAGGGCTGCGCGTTGTGCGCCAACGGCATCCAGAACGGCTCGAACGTCATCCATGCGCTCTTCGAGCGTGGGCGCGCCGGATATCTTGTCCGACAGTCCCTGGCCACGCTTGTCAAAGGTGATGACCCGGGCGAATTTTGCAAGACGCTGCAAGAACGCCGTATACCCCGGCATTTCATGCAAGAACTCGACGTGCGAAACGGCTCCGGGGATCGCGATGATATTGATGGGGCCATCTCCCATGGTCTGAAAAGCGACGCTTACCTCTCCGCTCATCGCGTAACGCGTCAGTGGCAATTCTGAATAACTCATCGGATGGTCGTCCCCGCTGGGCGTTCTTCTATCGGCTCCATGGTAACACCGCCAAAATTGCTACGCGAGTTCTGTTCCGGTCATTCGCGTCGTTGTGAGGACGTTCGGTGTTGGTGCAAAGCGGCCGTTCGTCAAAGACCAAGGCCGGCCGCATTTCGCCCAGCCCGGAGGTAGCTCTCATGTGGTCGGCTTCTATGAACGTCTGGCTTTCTGCATACCTTTGCGGCCCGATCATTCCGGCACGCCGGCGGCGCGTAATGCTTCGGCATAGGTTGTCGCCATCGTGTCGCGCGGGAAGGGGATGCGATTGAAGAAACCGGAGATCGTCAACTCCGGTTCGACCTCGAGCAACTCCCGCGCGATTGTGCCTGCACGATCCTTCTGATCGAGCTTGACCAGTGCGACGATGAGAACTCGCAGGGCGACGGCAAAGCGCCGGTTCCGCGTGAGCGCCTTTTCGGCCCATTGGATGGCCTCAAGATAATTCTCGTCGGCGATCGCGGCGATCGCCATCGCTCCGGAGGTGAACCAGCCGCGCGGGTCGCGCGGGCTGAGGCGTTGGGCGCGCTCGATCATGATGCGGCCCGCCCCCTGATTGCCGCGCATGATCTCGATCCAGCCGCCGAGCGTGAGTGCCATGACCGAGTTCGGGTTGATCATGAGCGAGCGGGCGAACAGTTCAGGCGCCGCGGCGCGCCGGTCTTGCGACATATTCCAGATCGCAAACGCCGCCATCCACAGCACCTGGGCGTCATTGGGCGCAAGCTCGACGGCGCGCCACGCCAGTCTGCTGCCCTCGGCTTCATGCGTATCGTCCGGCGCGACCCAACCCTGAAAATGGCGCAGCGCGTGGCAGTAAGCCGCCATGGCGACAGCTGGCGCGTAGGCCGGATCGATGGCAAGCGCCTGATCGAGACAGGCGAGCGCGGCGGCCGTGCTCTCGGCCGTGAATGCATGTTCGAGCCCATAGGCGCGCAGCAGAAGGTCATAGGCGTCGAGCCGGCTCGGCTTGCCGGACCTCTGACGCACGATCTCGGCGAACTGCACGGTCGGCTCGATCGCTGCGACCACGCTTTCGGTGATGCGGTCCTGCAGGTCGAAGACGTCGCTGAGTTCGCCGTCGTAGCGATCGGCCCAGAGGTGCCTGCCCGAGACCGCATCGATCAGCTGTCCCGTGATGCGCAAGCGGTTGCCGTCCCGCCGGACACTGCCTTCGAGTACGTAGGCGACGCCAAGCTCGCGCCCGACCTTGCGGATGTCGACAGCGTTGCCCCTGTAGAGGAAGGAAGAATTGCGGGCGATGACGGACAGCCCGCTGCAGCGGGACAGCGCCGTGATGATGTCTTCCGCCATGCCATCAGCGAAGAAATCCTGCTCGGGATCGCCGCTCATATTGATGAAGGGCAGGACCGCGATCGACGGCTCGTGCGGTTCGGTGGGATGCGTGGGCTCCGGGAGCGGTGCCGCAGACGGTAAATCCGGTACCTCGCGCACTTCGCCGACAAACCGGATGCCCTTGCGCGGCAACGTACGGATCAGCCGCTGCGCCTCGCCATTGTCGCCGATGGCCTTGCGTGCCGCGTTGACGCGGCTGGAAAGCGTGCCGTCCGAGACCGTGCGGCCGCGCCAGACGGTGTCGAGCAGCTCGTCGCGGCTGACCACGCGGTCGCGGACGCGGACAAGAAATTCCAGCAGGTCGAAGACTTGTGGCTCAAGGGGGATCTGATCCTCCCCACGACGCAGCTCGCGCCGGCTGGTATCAAGCACGAAGTCACTGAAATAATACAGCAAATTATCAATCCCGCCGGCTCATGCTGGCTGAATTGGGAACCTAGCACACCCCGCTCCGCCGAAAAAATCAAAGCCTTCTGAAGCGCAAATTCACGCGTTCTGAAAGCGCATGACACGGCGCGAGGTTATGGTTTTGCGCTCCCGGCTGCAGTGCGCACCGGGACGAAGGAATGAGGAAGATCGACATGTCCGAGGACATCAATCATCGCCGGCGGGATTTTCTTGGCGTCGCCGCCGCGACACTCGCCGCCGCTCAGTTCGGTGCGATCGGCGCGGCGAGCGCGCAAACCAAGGCGAAGCCTGCGCTGCCCGCGATCACGCCGGGAACCAACACGTCCTTCGCCCAGCTGAAGCAGGTCGATGCTGGGCTGTTGAACGTCGGCTATGCCGAGGCCGGCCCGGCCGACGGTCCCGCCGTCGTTCTGCTGCACGGTTGGCCCTATGACATCCATAGCTTCGTCGATGTGACGCCGCTGCTCGCGCAGGCCGGCTATCGCGTCGTCGTGCCTTATCTGCGCGGCTATGGCACGACGCGCTTCCTTTCGAACGACACGTTCCGGAGCGGCCAGCCCGCGGCGATCGCCGCCGATATCATCGCGCTGATGGATGCGCTGAAAATCGAAAAGGCGACGCTCGCCGGCTTCGACTGGGGCGCGCGGACCGCGAATATCATCGCCGCCGCCTATCCCGAGCGCTGCAAGGCCATGGTCTCGGTCAGCGGCTATCTGATCTCGAGCCAGGAGTCCGGCAAGATGCCGTTGCCGCCATCGGCCGAGCTGCAATGGTGGTACCAATTCTATTTCGCGACCGAGCGTGGCAAGGAGGGCTATGAGAAATACCGCCACGACTTCGCAAAGCTGATCTGGCAGCTCGCCTCGCCGCGATGGACCTTCGATGACGCAACCTTCGACCGCAGCGCGAAATCGTTCGAAAACCCCGACCATGTCGCGATCGTGATGCATAATTACCGGTGGCGGCTCGCGCTTGCCGAAGGTGAGGCGCGCTATGCCGAGCTGGACAAGATCATCGCGGCAACCCCCGTCATCACCGTGCCGACGATCACGATGGAAGGCGACGCCAACGGCGCGCCGCATCCGCCGCCGGCGGTCTATGCCAAGAAGTTCTCCGGCAAGTATGAGCACCGCGAGATCAAAGGCGGCATCGGTCACAATCTGCCGCAGGAGGCCCCACAGGCGTTCGCGGAAGCCGTCGTCGCCGCCGCCGCGCTGGCCTGACGAGCATTTTGCGATGCGCAGGACCATCGTCATCTGCGCGCTCGAATTTTGGAATCCTAGCCGTCCGCCACCAGGTGCGGCGAGTAGCTGACAAAGTCGAACAAATGTGGAAATGCGTGGTCGCGGTTCACGACGCACTGGATGTCGAGAGAGATGAGCCTTTCGATTCCAGCGGACAACATTGTCTCTGGAATATCCCAGCAGATTCGGGCCCTGCCGATGATGTGCAGCATCGCGCCGCTTTGAAAGTCGATGAACAGAAGCCCGGCGCGCGCGTCCGCTTCCAGATTGCCGAGAGTATTGAAAAGCAGGTTGCCGCTGAAATCCGGAAAGCAAATTTCGTTTTGTGAAACCACCCGCACGAAGCCGGGAAGTCCCCCACGGTGGGAGACGTCGAGACCTTGCGAGGAGTCCGGCTGGTCGAGCTGGGCCGAGCGGGATGCAATAAAAAACGTGTCTGCTCCGGCAATCAAGCTGACCTCGTTATCGCATAGGTAGGAAGCCATTCGGTGTTTAGGCATCGGCCTGGAACGGAGCCATGGCCGCACGCAACGCGCCTGAATGTATTTCGGGCAGTTCCCGAAGCTCTGCTGAACCCTTATCGAGAAACCTTCGCCGATGATGCAATTTTCGATGCGACCGTTGACTCGATTTCGACGACGCGTTGAAAATTCGATTCCCAGTCCGCCGATCGGAGCACCATCCCGAATACACGAATGCAAAGGATCTCCCCGATCGACCCACGCTTCGATCGCAAGCAGATCCTCCTGCGCTGAATTCAGGAACCCGGGAGGGCCCGACAAGACGGTCGCCCAGGGATGGCCGTTCTGGTCGGCAAGCCCCACGACCATGAACGGCAGCGCGGCGAAGAACGCCCGATGCTGCTCCGGCATGTAGTCCCGAATAACTGCGCGCCCTTTGAGCTCGACGCGATCGCGTACGCCGGCGCGACTTTGGATCGTTTGCTCGCCGACGTGAAAGGGAGACGTAGCTCCTGTCATGATAGTGTCGCGATCATCGACGCGCGCTTCGGGAAAACATGGCTGATACCCGTGAATGGCGATTATCTGTACATACTACTCGTCAGCTTCGAGAGCTTTCGGTGTCTGCCGGTTTGATCTGGAAGCTTGCAATCGGGAAGGACCGCGCCGCACACGGGATCAAGTCAGATCGCATGTGGATCCTCCAAGGTTGGCCAACGGGCTTGCGGAAGCGCCGGTCTATTTCAACGCCGAGAAGGCGGTCGGCGTCAGGATTTGATTGCTGATGCTTGCAACGATCGGTCCATCGCGTTCGCCCTCGTCGCGCACCTTGTGCCAAGCCGGGTCGTTCAGGAACGCCGTCCACTTGGTCTCGAGATCGGCCAGCGACTCCCACTGGAGGATGTAGGTCAGCTGGTTGCTGGATTCCCCGACGAGGGTCGTCCAAAAGCCGATCGCATGGATCCCGTGCTTTTCCCAGATGGCAGGAAGCTGGTCCCTGAACCGAGCCTGCAGCTTCGCCATTTGGCCCGGAACGGCCTGATACACCCGCAGCTCATGAATCATCACGGAAAGTCTCTATGAAAGGTCAGTTCGACTTACAAATCGAGCTTATGAATTTGGGGTGTCCAAGCGAAGCGATTTGAACTGAACGCCCTATCTGTCGCGACGATAGGACTGGGAGCCAAGCTCTGCCGCCGTCAATCAGCTGCGCTGAATTGATCAGGGGTGGCCATGCTACGCAGTCAGCAGAACCCGAGAACGGGGAGTAAACGGTCCGCCAATCTCGGGAGGAGATATGGCTATCTCAGAAATGTGTTTGATGGCGATATCAGTCGCTGCCTGCCGTGAACCCGGCTTGATTGCAAAATGTCCAAGGCAGATAAGCCGTCGCAGAGGACGAATTTACACAGACTGCCAGCGTCGGCCTTCCAAGGGCGCTTACGCTCCTTGTAATGACCTTCATCCAGACTTTAGAACTAAGGAATGAGGCTGCAAAGACGAGGCACGAGCGGTGCAGATACCCCTATCAAAATCGATGATGCCTCCGATCCATTGCCGCGTTTCGTACGATCGCCTATTTTGTGTTGAGGTCAAATTTCAAGCGGTGCGGAAGTGGACCGAATCGACGCTATGAAGATCTTCATCGCGGCCCTCGACGAGGGCGGCTTGAGGAAGGCGGGGCGTAAGTTGGGACGATCTCCTGCGGCGATAAGCCGAGCGCTAGCTTTTCTTGAAGCTCATGTTGGTGTTACGCTCCTTCATCGCACGAGGCGTTCGTTCAAGTTAAGCGAAGCCGGCGAGCGGTACGCGATCGTATGCCGCCGCGTCATTGCAGATCTCGAAGAAGCTGATCTCGTTGCGGCGGGTGAGCGATCGGCTCCGCACGGCACGCTGACAATAACGGCTCCCGTTGCGGCGGGTGAAGACGTCTTGCGTTCGGTTGTGGACGCCTTCATGGACACCTATCCAACTGTTTCGGTCAGATTGCTTCTGCTGGACAGGCCGGTTAGCCTTATCGATGAGGGTATCGATATTGCCTTGCGGATCGCACACTTGACGGACTCCACACATGTGGCGATCCGGTTGGGCGAAGTCCGGCGTGTCGTAGCGGCATCGCCGCGTTATTTATCCACGCATCCGAGAATCGAAGAGCCCGCGGATCTTGCAAAACACAAGATCATTGCGATGACTCACTTCGGAATCGATTCCTGGAGCTTTCCGCCGGTGAAGGGATCATTGATCCCACGCTCGGTTCGATTTTCGCCACGTTTCGTGGTGAATAGCGCTCGTGGCGCCGTCGCCTCGGCCGTCGAAGGACGCGGCATCACCCGACTTTTCTCTTACCACATCGCTGAGCAACTTTCGCAAGGGACGCTGCAAATCCTTCTCGCGCAGGACGAGCACCCCGCGGTGCCTCTTCACCTCATTTCCCCTCAGGGTCGGCTTGCTGTTCCGAAGGTCCGCGCATTCGTGGATTTCGCCGTGCCTCGCCTCAAGGCGCATTTCTCTCGCCTTGCAAGCGAGGCCGCGAGGCAACAACGCGGTGTTCAACCGCATCGCGAGAAAGTGTCTTCCGACTAGCGCACGGAGAGCCGTCGCATGATGCGGCCCGTCTCTGGTCAAGGCGGCCAGGACGGCCGGCGGCTCTGCAGAGAAGGACATGAGCGGAAATCGGCCGTTGGCGGGCCTCGACGTGGGCGTGCCAGGGGTTCGATCGAGGGCTGCTCCGAACGATCTGTATTCGAGATACGTGCGATCTAAACTAATCGTTTCTCGGTTTGGCATGGCGTGTTTATCAAGTCGACCTCGCTCGTTTTCAGCGAGGGTCGCGGTCGGCAGCGAGAAATGTTGACAGCAAGAACAGAGAGTCGGGCCCAATTGGCGAGCCACGGATGGAATGGAGCAATCTATGACGACGACATTCGGATCAGCCAAATGGCAGGGCGGCATCAAGGATGGCAAGGGGGCGATCTCCACCAAGAGCGGCGCCTTGAAGGATTATCCGTACGGCTTCGCGAGCCGCATCGAGGGTAAACCAGGATCAAACCCTGAGGAGTTGATCGGAGCGGCACATGCTGCGTGCTTCGTCATGGCGCTCTCGTTGATTCTCGGTGAAGCAAAGCTTGCGGCCGAGCAGATGGAAGCCAAAGCCAGTGTGACGCTTGAGCAACAAGGAGACGGGTTTGCCATTACATCCGTTCATCTGGCGCTAACGGCGAAGATACCGGGTGCGGACAGGGCGAAATTCGAGGAACTCGCGGGCATGGCAAAGGTGGGGTGCCCGGTATCGAAGCTCTTGAATACCAAGATCACGCTGGAGGCAACGCTGCTTTGAAGTTGCGGCCGCCGTCGGATCCGGTGTTGTCGTTGCGCAAGGCACGGAAGTGCCTGCGCCGTCCGGCGTCGCCCTTAAGCGGAGACCGGACTGTTTGGCGGTGACCGCCCCGAGCGAGATGGCTACCACGCGGGCGAGCCGACGAATGATGCCCGTTTCATCGCCGTCTCGCGGACGCGCAGCCAGATCCTGTGCCAGCTGCATTTTTTCTGCCATGGATTTTCCGGTACGGACATACAGGAACTGAGAATGAATCGGCCTCCACTTCCACCGTTCACCGCAGAAACGGCCGCGCAGAAGGTACGCATGGCGGAAGACGCATGGAACGCGCGCGATTGCGCGCGGGTGGCGCTGGCTTACACACTGGATAGTCGCTGGCGCAATCGCGTCGAGTTTTTGCAAGGCCGCGCCGAAATCGAGGCGTTCCTGACGCGCAAGTGGAGTCGCGAGCTCGACTACCGGTTGATCAAGGAGCTCTGGGCATTTCGGGAGAATCGAATCGCCGTGCGCTTCGCCTACGAGTGGCGCGACGATAGCGGCCACTGGTTCCGCAGCTACGGCAATGAAAATTGGGAATTTGACGAGAACGGTTTAATGCGCGTCCGGATCGCCAGCATCAACGATGTGCCGATCGAGGACAGCGAACGGAAATATCACTGGCCGCTCGGTCGCCGGCCTGACGATCATCCGTCATTGAGCGAGTTAGGACTCTAGACGCGCAGCCGCATTGAAGAAGCCACATGCGAGGGCTTCTACGACTGGTCGTCCCGCCCAAGAGTTTCCTTTCATCCGACGGCAGCTCCAATTTGCCGCGATGCGGGAATCGTCAGCAACGGGGTCTCGTTACCTCCACAAGCCAGCAGCGACCACGCGCCGATATCTGTCCTGGCGATAGCGGTATTATTTCTGGAGATACCTTGTCGGAGCTTATCCTGCCCGCCGCTCGCAATTGGACAGAAGAGACTTGTAAAGGGAACAGCTTCGATCACATGATAATCGTTGGTTCAGGCGCGTTAACGCCGAACCCCTCACTTTTGAAGATAGGACCTGTCATGGACGCAACCGATCTGAAGGTCTTTGAGGCAGTTGCCCGGCACGGCAGCATGAACCGAGCTGCCGCCGAGCTGAACACTGTGCAGTCCAATGTCACTGCGCGAGTGAGAGCGTTGGAGCTCGAGCTCGGTGTGCTGCTGTTCCAGCGGCATGCACGGGGCGTGAAGGTCACTCCTGCCGGGCGCCGAATGCTCCCCTTTTCGGCACGCATATCCAAGTTGCTTAGCGACGCGAAGGCCGCCGCAAGGGATGACGGCGTTCCGGGCGGTGTGCTGGAAATCGGCACCCTGGAAACGACTGCGGCGCTTCGGCTGCCATCAATACTCGCAAGCTTTACAAAAGCCTACCCAAAAGTCCGTCCGGTAGTCACGACGGGAACGACCTGTAGCCTCATCGAGGACGTCGTTGAATGCAGACTTGAAGGCGCATTTGTTGCGGGGCCGGTCGACCATCCGGAACTGCAACAGGAGAGCGTATTTCGCGAAGAGCTTGTCTTGGTGACTCCACGCTCAGTTCGGGGCATTGAAGATCTTGCGTCGATCAACGAACTGAAAACCATCGTGTTCCGCATTGGCTGCTCATATCGAACAAGGCTGGACAACCTCTTGAACAAGGCTGGAATACTCGCTGCACAACCCCTGGAATTCGGTTCGATCGAAGCGATTCTGGGCTGCGTGACCGCGGGCGTGGGGATCACATTGTTGCCCAAGGGCATCGTTGCCGCGGCTTGGCGGGACGGCCAGGTCGCGGTGCATGAACTGGCCCCCGAATTTTCCGAAGTGCAGACGGTGTTCATTCGGCGCACGGACGCCTACGTGTCCAGTGCGCTCGCGGCCTTCCTTCAGATTGTACGACCGGAAAGCGAATTGCATGTAGCGGCCGAATAGCCTTGGAGGAGGATTTCTCCGTGCCGCTCGCTGACCAGGGCGCGATCAAGCGAATACAGAGCGGATTCGGTTGCGCCAGGCCTTGAAACTGTACAAGCGGCTGCCGCCGCCTGACGAACGCGAACCTTATCTGGGCGAACGCCGAGATCTGCGCTGGGCGCGGCATTTCGAGCCGTCGACCAATCAGCAAAATTGACATACATTTGTTCAACAGACGCGAACGATGCATTGTCGGTCGTTGCAAGTGTCGTGGCATGCGATCCGGTGCGCAGCCCCATTGAGTGGCAACGATAACTGATCGCCCAATCGCCAGAATTGATGGCGTCGGCTCTTGGTGGAGCAATCTGCAGCACAGATGGCCCTCTCGAATCTATTCGTTTGATGATCGCAATCGATGGGGGCACGTTGCCTCGCGCGCCAAAAACCAGATCAAGCGCATCGGATTCGGCCAGGGACGCTCGCATGCTGATGAACTCGTCGCCGCCCTTTGCTGTAAATGCGATCGCTGGCTTTGCCGACCGAGCTGTTTCGACATCGCTGAAGCCCGACGCGCGCAGGCTCTACAAACGAAACATTCTGGATAGCTTGGGATGCGCGATCTCTGCGCTTCCGGGAGCGCCGTTCGCGGCGTTGCGCGAACAGTTTGCGGAGTATCGGTCCGGCGGATCGTGCACGTTGATTGGCGGCGGCAAGACAGCGCCGGATCAGGCCGCGTTATTCAACTCCGGGCTGGTCAGATATGTCGACCTGCTCGACAGCTACATGTCGCCAGGCGGCCTTTGTCATCCCAGCGACAATTTCGGCACCATCCTGGCTGCTGCGGAGCACGTAGGAGCGTCTGGCGAGGACTTCATGGTTGCCCTTGCGGTCGCCTACGAGATCCAGTGCCGGTTCACCGCCGTCGTGCCCGTGATGGCAAAGGGATTCAATCACGCCATTCAGCTTGCAATCTCTGCCGCGGCGGGAGCAGGAAAGCTGTTCGGACTGACCGACGAGCAGATCGCGCATGCGATCTCGATCGCGACTGTCGACAACATTTCCCTCACCTGCGTTCACGCCGAACCGGTATCGCAGTGGAAGGGCTTTTCTCCCGGGATGACGGGCATGCGGGCCATCTATTCCGCCTCGCTCGCCAGGCGAGGTTTTACCGGTCCGTCCGGGCTCTTTGAGGGTCCAAACGGCTTGCAGCGGATGTTCGACCAACAGATCGATGTTGACTGGTCCGACGACTCTCTTGAGATCATCAGGAGTACGATCATGAAGAAGTTCTGCTCGCTCATTCACGGTCAGCCGGTGCTGGAAGCCGTGCTCAAGCTGAAGCGCGACAATGACTTGGCAGCCGAGGACATCGAGTCCGTGCGTTGCGATATCTTCCAATCGGGATTTGACATCGCGGGCGGTGGCGCTTTCGGCCCAAAGGATAGGCCGCAGACGAAGGAACAAGCGGACTACAATCTGAAATACCTGATCGCGGCAGCGCTTCTGGACGACGAGGTCGGACCGGCTCAGCTCGAGCAGTCGCGTGTCCAGGCCGCGGATGCCCAGGCCCTGCAGAGCAGGGTGGAGGTTCGTCCGGACGATGCCTTCAGCGCAAAATATCCGCACGAGCTCAATACGCGTATCGCCATCAAGACCAAAGATGACCGCAGCTTCGTTCGTGAGCAGCTCGGATATGAAGGCGGTCTCGGGAATCCATTGTCGTGGGAGCGCACGGTTGAGAAGTTCAACTGGCTCAGCGAGCCATTTGCGGATGCGGAGCTCCGGCACAACATCGTCGAGGCGGTCGTGAAAATCGACGAGCGGCCCATCGGGGATTTGATGGATCTCCTTGGGAAAGTGAATCCGCAAGCGGTCTATCCGGCTTCACATCGGGGAATTCAATAGGCATTCACGCCAACTCAGGAGCATCCCGATGTCAATGATTTCTTGCGACATGCGGTACGGCCGCTCCGACGAGCAGAAGCGCGCTCTTTCGGCCGGCCTGCTACGCGTCGTCAGCGAGGCGACCGGCGAAACCGCGGACAATGTCTTTTTTGTCATCAGGGAGGGACGAGGCATCAACTTCGTGGAGCACGGGCAACATTTGCCTGAGTTCGTCGAGGGCAACGCCAACGACAAGGATCTGATCGCTCGTTTGAAATAGAGAATCGGAGGTAACAATGCCCTATATCGAGTGTCATATCGCCACCGGCCTTACGAAAGCCCGCAAGACGCAGCTGATCCGTGACATCATTAAGGTCACCCACGAGTCCATCGGGTCCGATCCGAAGATCATCAATGTTCTTCTGTTTGAGCATCCGGCCGACAACATGAGCATTTCCGGACGCATTCACGGCGAAGAGGCTCCGACGCAGGTCGTGGAGAAGGCCCGCGCTTGAGCCTGGGCAGCCGTAGGCGCTCAACGTGGTCAAGGCGGCTTGAACCCGATGGGCTGCGCATGGAATCGAGCTGTCGAACGATGCACAGTGCGAGCGTCAGCGCCGGATTTGTGCTACGACACGCTCATCCGCCCGGCTTCCCGAAGAGTATTGAAAGATCAGGATGAGCAACGGCCTGAGTGCAGGAGGACAGCGAATTCGCTCGTTGACCACCGCGCGCAGCCAGTCGTCTCTGGGTCGACCCATCGTCGGCGTCACGAACTCGACCCGTGCACGTTTAGAGCGCCTTACGTGGCGCCAAGTTTAGCGTTGGCGACGCCAAGCGAGAGCGCTCCGGTGAGGAACCGAGCTTGAGCGGTTGCTGCCGGAGATCCGCTTCGTGCGAAACGACTGGTTGGTTTCGCATTCCGACCCCCATCATATGCGCAGAGTGTCGGAGGTGCACGCGCACATCGCGGCAAGCGTAAGCTCAGCCTGTCGAGGATTCACGAGCTGACTGCAATTTGCGACGCATACGTTGCACGACCGCGCACTGTTCCGATTTCGGGAACAGAAGCTGCCGGTCAACGGCCATTCGAATCCGCGCAAATGGCACTAGGTGTGAGCCATCAGACGTGGACCGTCTGGCGGATGACAATCGGGTCGTCTGCTGACCAACGAGAAACTCCATGGGAACAGAGCAGAAAGTCGCCGTCATCACCGGTGCATCGCAGGGCTTCGGCGCAGGGCTTGTGAAGGCGTATCGTGACCGCAACTACCGCGTGATTGCCAATTCCAGGTCAATTGAACCTACCAAGGATTCGGACATCCTGACCATCGCGGGAGACGTGGCCGATCCGAAGACGGCCGACCGGATCGTCCAGGAAGGCTTGGCACGTTTTGGACGCATCGACACCCTGATCAACAATGCTGGTATCTTCATCGCAAAGCCACTGGTTGATTATACCGAGGAGGACTACGCCTCGGTGCTTGCGACCAATCTTGGAGGGTTCTTCCGGATCACCAGACGCGTCGCGGCCGAAATGCTGAAGCAGGGGTCGGGTCACATCGTGCAGATTACCACCAGCCTCATCGATCACGCCAACAGCAACGTTCCGTCGGTCCTTGCTTCGATGACCAAAGGCGGGCTGAACGCAGCCACAAAGTCCCTGGCGATCGAGTACGCAAAAAAGGGAGTTCGGGTGAACGCCGTTGCTCCCGGCGTCATGAAGACGCCGATGCACGCACCCGAAACGTATGAGTTCCTCGCGAAGCTGCATCCAGTCGGGCGTATGGGAGAAATTCAAGACATTGTCGACGCGATCATGTTTCTGGAAGACGCCCCTTTCGTCACGGGCGAGATCCTGCACGTCGATGGTGGCCAGAGCGCCGGTCACTGATCAGAATGGAGCGGCGGCCGGGGACGCTGCTCCCACCGGCACACTTCAAAGCGACCCGAATGCCCCCATCCATTGATCCGAGTTGAGCATCCGTAGCCGCGAGTCTCTTGCCGCCGGCTTGGCTGTTGGAGTATCGGCGGGCTCAGGACTTTCGGTCGAACCGGTACTTCACCGACCGGGCATTCGGGTCGAATTATCGAGCTTCGCTGCTTGGGCTGAGGCGCCATCTGTTCGGCGACGGCGGCCCCCGATCGCTTCTCGGGCCCGATGAAGGCTGGGAAGGGACCCAACGTGAATGCCAACGGGCCGGATTCTCAGTGTTTGTTTGCGACTGAAGCGCAACGGTCAGCGTCTTGGGGGGAGTTGTCATGCAGGGCACAGCTATTCAGGCTCTGAAGAAGGACCGCTCGAAGGCATTACGGTCCTCGATTTCTCGCGGGTATTGGCCGGACCTCATTGCACTGTGGTGGCTGCCGACCTCGGCGCGCGTCGTTCAACCTTTTTCACTGTGTCCTTAGCATCACGAAAAACGGCCGAATGACCCCGGTCAGCAGTTCACGGTCGGGATTGGTGCGGGCCAGGACCCGGAGGCCCAGGATGGTGCTCAGAGCGAGCCGCGCGACGTCGGCTGGAGGTTGCGAGGTCAGGATTGATCCGTCGCGCTGCCCAGCCGCGACACAGTCGCGGATACTTCTTTCGATTTCATCAAAGACCTTGGTCACAACATCTCGGAAGTCCCGGTGGTGCGACGCCACTTCCAACGCCGTGTTCACGACAAAACACCCCTTGTGAAGCTTATCGGCGAGCACTTCTTCAACGATTGCATCGAAGTACCGCTCCAACGCGCGTAACGGCGCGTCATCGCCTCCGAAGATCGCCGAGCAAGTTTCGAGCGCCAGTCGGATATACCGATCGAGCACGAGACGGTAGATGGCTCTCTTATCACCGAACGCATTGTAGAGGCTTGGTGTAGTCATTCCGGTGCGGTCGGCGAGGTCGCGCATCGATGTTGCCTCGTAGCCGTTATTCCAGAAAAGTTGCGTTGCGGCTTCGAGCGCCGTGTCTTCATCGAATTCCCTGGGCCTGGCCATCTGGATCTGTCGGTCAATGGTGAGAGCGAATAACTCACGGTCTATTTTATCACGATTGTCAAAAAAAGCTATTGCGCTGTTTTATTACGATCGTTATAAAAACACGTAGAGCCGATGCTGCGCCCGGCCTCGACCAGCGCCAGTCGGAGACTCGAGCCCGGCTTCGGGACGGCTCTTTTGCGGAGGTTTTCCATGATGAAAGTCGCCTTGCCGGCGGAGCTGAAGGCAAAGCCAGGAAAGCAGGACGCGCTAGCGGCGCTCCGCATTGAGTCGCAACCGCTCGCTGCGCCGCCGCGCAGCGAGCCGCCAATCCCCAAACCAGAAGCAAACCAGGAGTACAGAGATGAGCGAGCATGTCCAAGTAGATGGAATCCATCCCTTCCCGGCTGTGATGCAGACGCGGACGATCGAAACCAACGGTACATCCATCAATGTGCGGGTCGGCGGTCAGGGTCCGGCAGTGGTCCTGCAGCACGGCTTCGGCACATCGGGCGACATGTGGGGCCATCTGGCGAGCGCACTCATCGAAGACCACACGATCATCGTGCCCGACCTGCGTGGGTCGGGCCTCTCGTCGAAGCCTGATGGCGGCTATGACAAGAAGAATCTGGCGGCGGACGTGGTGGGCGTCCTGGATGTCCTGGGTGTGCGGACGTTCGAATTGGTGACACACGACATCGGCATCATGGTCGGCTACGCAATTGCCGCCACGCACCCCGAGCGCGTAAGCCGATGGGTGGCGATCGATGCGCCGCTGCCCGGCATCGGACCCTGGGAAAAGATCCTGCAGGAGCCGGCCATGTGGCACTTTGGCTTCGGTGGTCATGACATGGAGCGCCTGGTCGCCGGCCGCGAGCGCATCTATCTCGACCGCTTCTGGAACGAACTTTCGCGGCACCCGGAGCGGTTCGATGAAGCGAAGCGTCAGCATTATGCGGCGCTCTATGCGCTACCCGGCGCAATGCGGGCGGGCTTTGCCCAGTTCCTGTCGTTCAGCCAGGATGCGACCGACAACAAGGCGTTCCTTGCGAAGGGCAGGCTTCAGATGCCGGTTCTGGCCTTGGGTGGCGAAGCTACATTCGGCCCGATGATCGGCGAGGTGGTGCGGTGTGTCGCCGATGACGTCGAAGATGTGATCATCCCGGATTGCGGGCACTGGATCACGGAAGAGCAGCCGGCCGCGACAACAAAGCTCGTCGTCGACTTCCTGCATCGCCGTTCGTGAGTTAGCTGGCGATACTGTAGTGCGGCGCCGCGCGGCTCGGTCCAGCCGGCGCCGCCAGGTCAATGTGTATCTTTGGAATGGGGGGTCAACGTGCAGCGGTGGGGAACCATGCGGGTGTCTGGTCGAGCGTCTCCAACAGTGCGGCTTGCCTGGATAGATCGGTTGTCTGAGTTCGTCGCACGCGGGATGTCACTCCGAAAGCAGCTTTATCTCATGGCCGCTACCGTCTGGTTTGCTCGCAATCTGTAGCCGAGATAGGTGTAATCTAAATTTTTCGTTTTTTGGTTTGAGATTGTGCCCTTACGAAATGGAGTTGGCCTCTTTGCAAAAAATGAGAACTGGATCGACACAAGAGACGAATCTCAAATCCGTCAGAAGTTCAACAATTTCCCATTCTTGAATAAGCCGGGGACTTACTGTGCGCATAGCGGTGATTGGTGCGGGAGGTTTGGGAGGCTACTTCGGCGCGCGCCTTGCGCAAGGCGGTGCAGATGTTCGTTTCCTTGCCCGGGGCTCTCACCTGGCGGCCATACGTGTGAACGGACTGGTCGTCGAGGGCGGTCCCGAGAGGATATGCGCCAATCCTGTAAAAGCCTCAGATAACCCCGCTGATCTCGGTGTGGCGGACTTCGTGTTGCTGGCTGTCAAGCTGTGGGACACGGAGACGGTCCTCGAGCAGATCAAGCCGATGGTCGGACCGGGCACGACGCTGATTTCGTTCCAAAATGGTGTGCTCAAGGACAACGCGTTACGAAACGCTTATGACCCGACCCAGATCATGGGCGGGGTCGGCTACGTCGCGACTACGATCGATCGCCCTGGTGTCATCCGACAGACGGGACCGATGCAAGGCCTGATCTTCGGCGAGTTCGATGGCCGCGTGTCGACGCGCGCTGAAGCGTTTTTGCACGCCTGCCTGAAAGGCGGCATCAACGCGGAACTCTCCACAGACATTGTTCGGGAGATCTGGGAGAAGTACGTGTTTCTTGTCGGCATGTCCGGCACCACCACCGCCATGCGAAGTGCGATCGGCCCGATCCGGGAGAACCGGCAGACGCGGGCGTTCCTGCTCGACGTTATGCGGGAGGTCGTCGCGGTTGGAAACGCCCATGGTGCGAGGCTCCAGGCGGATTATGCCGAGCGGCGTCTCGCGCTCGTGGACGAGGTGACGCCCGACATGACGTCATCGATGCATCATGACCTGCAACGCAGCAGGCCCTTGGAGATCCGGTGGCTATCCGGCGGAGTGGTCGACCTCGGGAACGCTGTGAGCGTAGCGACGCCGCTTAACCGCGCCATCGCCGATATCCTCGCACTATACGAAGCCGGCGCGCCTGCCGCGTTCGAGACGGGGACAATGGAGCGCTCAAGTGCCATCTGACCAGGGAACGACTGGCCGAGATGTGAATATTGCGATGATTCAATTCATCGTTGTCAGCACGCGGTTCGCAGGTGGTGCTAAGTCGGCCGAATCAGCCTGGGGAAGAAAGAACGCCAAACTCGCACGAGCGCCAGGAGACTAGCTATGCAGGATAATGATCCGTTGACGGTTGGCGTCGATCACGTCGGACTTGCCGTGAAAGACCTCGTGCTCGCACGGAGCTTCTTTTGTGATTGCCTTGGCTGGAGAGTTGTTGGTGAGAACCAGAGTTATCCGGCGTCGTTCGTGTCGGACGGAAACGGCATCGTGACGCTCTGGCAGGTCGAGGATCCGGAGAAATGCGTGCCGTTCGACCGCCGTCGCAACATCGGTTTGCATCATCTTGCATTGAAGGTTGTGGACCGCGACGCGCTTGAGGCATTGCACGCACGCGTCGCGGCATGGCCGGGCACCGTGATTGAGTTTGCGCCGGAACGATCGGGCAAGGGGCCCAAGATCCACTTCATGGTGCGCGAGCCCGGCGGCACGCGCATCGAGTTCGCCTGCGTTTCTCCTGTCGAAGGATGATGGAGGCCCCTGTTCCTCTGGCATTGCTGGACGGCAATGGCGATCAGGGACAGAGCCTCGCCGGCCAGCGCAATCCGCGCCCTGAGTGCGGGCGCCTGCGCCGTCTTGCCACGCGTCGTCAAGGCCCTCAGCTCGGCCCGCTCGTCATCACTCGGCGTCAAGGGCGCAAGTTGCCGGACCGCCATCAGATACTCCGCCGCTGTTGCCAGCACATTCCTGGCGCCGCGCCGCGAATCTGGCGCGAATCCAATGTTGCGAACCTGTGACTCCGGACCCCAGATGTCGGGTCAGACTCCTGCATTCGCTTCCGCGGCGGCACGATAGCCGGATCTGACCGCACCCTCTATCCACGCGGCGTATTCGAGCGAAGTGTGCTCGCCTGCGAAGTGGATGCGTCCCTCGGGTCGCGCGAGATGATCCTTCCAGGCGTAGATCCGCCCTGGTGCGACGATGCCGTAGGCACCGCGGGCCCACGGGTCGCGCTGCCAAGAATGTTCGAAGACCTCATCGATGATCTTCGTGGTGCCGGGAAAAACGCGCTCGATCGTATCGGACGCAAAAGCATGGCGAGCGGCCACCCCCATCGCGTCCATGGCAGATGCGAGCTCGCCTTGCTGATAGAGTTGCAGGACACCCGACTCCCCCGCATCGTGACCGCGCGGACTCCAGATTTCGGCCATCGTGTCGAGCTGGGCGAACCCGCTCAGACCTTCACGCTCCCACGGTCGTGCTCGCGTCTTGAAGGCGACCTTGGTGGCCGTGGTGTAACGCATCAGCGCGACAATCGACTGCTTGGCGGGGCTCAGAGCCGGGACGATCTCGATGTTCGCCAGCAACGAGAACGGGATCGTGCAAATGACGGCATCGGCGGCGATCTGGTGCCGTCCCGTCGACGTTTCGACAATCACCTCAATCTGCTGCGGTTCTTGGCGAATGCTTTGCACAACGCATCCATGGGCGATCGGCGTCCTGAGTCGTGCCGCCATTGCCCTCGGCAGGAGATCGTTACCGCCACGAATTTTGCGCAGGCGTGTTCGATCGTAGGTCGCGAGAACGCGAAACAGCGTCAGAGCCGAAATCGTCTGCGGAAAAGCGCCCAGCGTAAGAAGATTGACCGCTGCCTCCGAAAGTCCGTTGTTCGCGAGGTAATCACGCGCCGTCAGCTCATCGAACTTCATGAGGTCCGTGGCCGGCCAATCGGGCCCGTTCATCGTCCCGCTGGCCTTGACCAGTTCGACGCCCGCGAGGATGTGGGTCCGCGCCAGTCCATCAAGACCGAGCACCTTCTCAGCGTCAGTCAGATCGAAATGTCGCGCAGGATCACTGCCAGGGCCAAGAACGACGCGCTTGCCCTGGGCGTATATCACCGCGCTCAGACCGTCGGGATAGAGCGGGGCGGTTTCCAAGCCCATGCGGTTAACATAGCTCATGGCCCATGTGTGCGTTTCGGGAATGCGCCCGGCACCAGCTTCCGCAATCGGCGATCCGCTTTCGTCGCGCATCGTGAGCACCCGCCCGCCAGGTCGCGTCTGGGCCTCGACGACGATGACGGTGTGGCCGGCCTGCTCGAGTTCGAGAGCTGCCGTTAAGCCGCTCATCCCCGCCCCCAGGACCAGAATGCGTTTTGGGTGTCGTTTCGGAAGCGGCGTGGGCAAAGGCGTCATGATTCATTGCTGGCGATTGGAGGAGCTGGTCGATCGATCGGATCGTCAGCGAGGTCGCCAAGTTAGTTCAGGTCCGGCTGATAGAGGTGCTAAAGTGGGCTGCCAAATGGACAAAAAATGGTATGTCTGGTATCTGTGGCCCATGAAAGAAGAGATTCCTGCCAATATGCCCCTTGATGCGATTGACCTTAAGATCCTGCGGGAGCTTCAGGCAGACGCCAGATTGCCCAACCTGGCGCTCGCCGAGCGGATCGGACTTTCGCCATCGCCCTGCTCCAGGAGAGTAAAGCTCCTGGAGGAGACCGGCGTCATTGAGGGGTATCGAGCCGTCCTGAACCGACAGGCGGTGGATCTGGGTCTGACGGTGTTCGCCGGCGTACGAGTCGAGCGGCATACCCACGAGAATGCGGAAGCTTTCGTCGAAGCGGTCCTGAAAATGGAGGAGGTGGTCGCCTGCCACCTCGTCTCGGGCGATGTCGACTTCCTGTTAGAGGTCGTCGTTCGTGACATGCCGACCTACGAAGGGACGGTCCTTCGTCGGCTGCTCGAGCTTCCGGCCGTCCGAGATATCCGAACGAGCTTCGCGATGCGGACCTATCGCGCCGCCGGCGCAGTGCCGGTCAGGAAGCCTGATCGATGAGGGAGTCACGACGTGGCGATATCAGGGATCCGCTCGGCCGCTGGGCTTTCTTCCGTCCGCACCAGAGCTTTTGACCTCGGTGACTACGTCCCTTCAAACGGCATTGTTGGAGCGTGTTCGTTCAGTGGGGTTCGGACATATCCGGGAAGGACGGTCGGCACGCTGGCGCCTTGAACCCGTGGAGACGGACAGTGGCACGCGATCCGCGTTGAGCGACAAGAAGGCGTCTTGAAAAGTGCATCAATATCGGGGAAGAACGCGGGGTAACCAACGGAATTTGACCGTCTTCCCTGCCAGCGATATGTTTTCACCGCCGGGCCCTTTGCAATCGCAATTTTGTTTGGGGTGCTCATGGAATGGTCGACCAAGCCGCGACGAGCGGGGCAGCCCTTTGGAAGCTGGGCTGACGACCTTGCGGCTGCCTTCGTACGCCTTGAACCGCGCAGGATTGCTGACCAATCCTTTGAAGGCGCAATCTCGCGGGTTGATGCCGCGCCGATACAGATATCGCTGGTCACAGCCACGCGGCATACCGTGCTTCGCCTTGCTTCGCACATTGCTTTGAGCACGGATGATCTCTGCTTTGTCAACCTTCAGCTCGAAGGGGTGGGACGTACCGCGCAGCGCGGCCGCGAGCAGGTCTGTGCGCCGGGTGATCTGGCGCTTGTGGATACGACAGAGCCGTTCGAGATCGCCAACTGCTACAACTTCAAACTGTTCTGCTTTGCCGTGCCGCGGCAACTGTTGCCGAAAGCGATGCTCGAGCGGCCGCGGCTCAACCTGTCCAAGACCGAAACCGGCCGTGCTCTCTCCCGAACGCTCGCCGGCTATGCCGAACTCGGCCTGAGTGATGGTCAACTCCCAAAAACCTCGGCGCTGATCGGCGCGCACGTGATCGATCTGATTTCGCATGCGCCAGAAATCCTCGCCGATACATCTATGGAGCGCGTGCATGTCCCCGTGCTGCTGTCGATGATGCTTGACCATATCGATCGTCACAGCGACGATCCTGAGCTCGGCGCGGCAACACTGGCCGCGAGATTCCGCTGCTCCGAACGCTATGTGCACCGCCTGTTTGCGACAACCGGCCACTCGGTGGGCGAGCACATCAACGAGAGGCGGATTGTTGCGTGCACGCGGGATCTGCTCGATCGCAACTCTCGTCACAAGACCATCGCCGAAATCGCCTTTGCCGCCGGTTTCCGCGACATCTCGCATTTCAACCGCCTGTTCAAGCGCTGCAATGGTTTGGCCCCGCGGGAGTTTCGCCGCGCAATGGCCGCGCGCTAGTCGGTTTGGTTCACTCCCGGCCAAGAAGTCGGGCGCCACCGTCCAAGAATTTCGCTCCGCGCTGGAATAGCCTTTGGTCACGTGGCTGACACCCAGGTGAGGGAGAGATAGCCTTGGCGATTGATTTCACGCTCACGGCGCAACAGCGCGATCTACAGCGTACGTCCCGCAAATTTGCGAAAGAGGTGCTCAACGAGGCCAAGGCGGCCGAGTTGCTGGCAACACCGGAACAGCGTTTTCTTGCGACCAAGCCGACCTACGAGGCGATGGTGGCAGCCGGCTATCTGCGCAAGTGTATCCCGGCGCCTGCCGGCGGCGACAATGCCGGCCTGTTGGACATGGCGCTCCTCGCGGAAGAATTTTACAGCGTGAACGCCAGCGTGACGCTCACGATGCTCGGCACGGTGCTCGGCCTGTTGCCGATTCTGCTCGGCGGTACTCCGCAGCAGTGCCAGCGGCTGCTCGGACCGTTTCTGAAAACGAGCGGCGCGCCGCTCGCCGGTTTCTGCTCCAGCGAACCGGGGGGGAGCGCCAATGCTGCCTCGCCTCCGCCCGGCGAGGGCGTCCGCACCACGGCGAGGCGAGAGGGCGACAACTGGGTAATAAACGGACGCAAGAAATGGGTGTCGTCAGCCACGGGTTGGAACCGCGAAGGCGCCAATGTTCTCTGCGTTGTGTGCCGAACCGATCCTACCGCGCCGCCTGACGCCGCGATCTCCATCATTGCGGTAGAAGGGCCGGTAACGGGCCTTGTCTTCGAACGTGCGGTTGACACGATCGGTCATCGGGCGCATCTCGTCCCGCAGTTCGGCTTGCAGAACGTCGCAACCCCCCGCCACAATCTGCTCGGGCAGGAGGGCTCGGGGCTTGCGCTGACGGCTGCGGCGTTCACGGGCACCGCGGCGCTCGTTGGCATCTTCGGCGTCGCGTTGATGCGCGCTGCGTTCGAGTTTGCGCTGCAGTTTGCTCGTACCGAAAAGCGCGGCGGCGTTCACCCGATCATCGAGCACCAAGCGGTCGGATACGCCTTGGCCGATGCAAAGACCACGATCGAAGCGGCGCGTTATCTCAGTTGGCGCGCCTGCCACGCGCTTGACGCCCAGTCGCCGGCGGCCGAAGAGCTTGCAGTCCAGGCCAAGATTTTCGGCTCCGAGGCCGCGGTCCGCGTGATCACCGATCTCATGCGCGTCGTCGGCATCGACAGCTATGATCATGAGGCGCCGTTCGCGCGTCTGCTGCAGGATGCACTGGCGTTGCCGATCTTCGACGGCGGCAATATGGGCATCAGGCGGCGACAGCTGCACATGATGTTCAAGCGAAGCGACTATGATCCGCTTGCGGCGAGTGGGGCAGCGTAGTGCGTCTGGCTGATGATATTCCGATGGGAGGGAAGATCGGTGGCCATTGATTTTCGACTCACCGCGCGCCAACGCGAACTACAGCTCCAATCCCGCGAGTTTGCAAAGATGGTGCTTTCGCCCGCCTTGGAGGCAGAGACCCTGCCCACCCCGGAGGAGCGATTTGCGGCGACGAAGCCGGCTTACGAGGCGATGATCGCGGCCGGATTTCTGCGGAGATGCATTCCTCTTTCCGCGGGGGGAGAGAACGCTGGTCTCATCGATACCGCGATCATGGTCGAGGAGCTTTACGCGGTGAACGCCAGCGTTACGTTGACGTTGATTGGAACCGTCCTTGGACTGTTGCCGCTCTTGATCGGCGGCACGGAGGAGCAGCGGGGTCGGCTGTTGCCGCCATTCCTCAAACAAGCCGGAGCGCCGCTGGCGGGGTTTTGCGCCACCGAACCGGGCGGCAGCGCCAATGCCGGATCGCCCTCGCCGGGCGAGGGCATTCGTACCACGGCTACGCTTCGGGGTGACCGATGGATCATCGAAGGTCGAAAGAGCTGGGTTTCCTCGGCCACAGGTTGGGATCGCAAGGGCGCAGACATTCTATCGGTCCTTTGCCGCACCGATCCTGAGGCACCTCCCGAACGGGGTGTTTCGGTCATGGTCGTGGAGCGTCCCGTATCGGGGCTGGTGTTCGAGCGTGCGATCGATTCAATGGGGCACCGTGCGCATCTCTTGCCGCAGTTCACTCTCAAGGGAGTCAGCGTCTCCAGAGATAATGTCTTGGGCAGCCTCGGCGGTGGTCTGGCCCTGACTGCTGCGTGCTTCACAGGCGCCGCCGCCCTGGTCGGAATTTTCGCCGTGGCGCTGATGCGGGCAGCGTTTGAGTTCACGCTGGGCTTCGCGCGCACCGAGAGGCGAGGCGGTATTCATCCCATTATCGAACATCAAGCAGTCGGATACGCGCTGGCGGACGCAAAGACGGCCATCGAGGCGACCCGCTGCCTCTGCTGGCGCGCCTGCCAGGCGGTCGACCTGCAATCGCCTGGCGCGCAGGAACTGGCGATCGAAGCAAAAGTCCATGGTTCGGAGACCGCCGTGCGGGTGCTGACGGATCTCATGCGCATCGTCGGGGTAGAGAGCTACGATCACGCTCTCCCGTTGGGGCGCCTGCTGCAGGATGCGCTGGCGCTTCCGCTGTTTGGCGGAGGCAACATCGGCGTCCGACGTCGGCAGCTTCACGCGATCCTGAAACGGCCGGAATACGATCCGTTGGTGACCAGCGGCGAGGCAGAGGCCTGACTAAAGCGAATCTTCTTTGTTGAATGGGGTGAATCATGAGCACAGAGCAGAAAGTAGCCATCGTAACGGGAGCATCTCAGGGGATCGGTGCCGGTATCGTTCAGGCTTTCAGGGATCGTAACTACCGCGTTGTTGCAACATCGCGGTCAATCAAGCCGGTCGCCGATTCGGACGTCGTGACTGTACAAGGCGACATCGGCGCTGCGGACACGGCTGAGAGAGTGTTCAAAACGGCCCTCGAGAAGTTCGGTCGTGTCGACACGCTGGTTAACAACGCCGGCATGTTCATGGCAAAACCATTTACGATGTATTCGCCGGATGACTACGCGATCTATATGTCGACGAACGTGACGGGCTTCTTTCACATGACTCAGCGGGCGCTGGAATTTATGAGCAAACAAGGACGCGGCCACGTCGTCACGATCACAACAAGTCTTGTCGACCAGCCGATGAGCAGTGTCCCGGCCGCATTGGCCTCTCTCACGAAAGGAGCGCTAAGCGCCGCAACGAGGGCGCTCGCGATCGAGTACGCCAAGACCGGAGTTCGCATCAACGCCGTATCACCGGGAATAATCAAGACGCCGATGCATCCGCCGGAAGCGCATCAAGCGTTGGCGGCGCTCCATCCAATGGGGCGGATGGGAGATGTGTCCGACATTGTGGACGCGGTGCTCTACCTCGATGGCGCTGGTTTTGTGACCGGGGAGATTCTTCACGTTGATGGTGGACAATCTGCTGGCCACCACCTGGTGCAGGGCGCCTAGCGCAAGCGCCGACAGAAGTTCCAGAACCAGGGGATCCGCAACTGCGCGACCGCGGATTCTCCGCAACCGATGTCGAAGTCGTCGTGGAGGGAGTTCTTTGGATTTGCTGCGTTGCAGCAATGGGCGAAGCTTGGGCAAGTGACTCTGCTGTGTGTTGAAATTCCGAAGCTGTTGGGCTTCACTTGCCGGCCTGATGCCTCGAACCTGTCTTGGGCCGCCCGATGCAATCGAAACCGGTCTTTGGGATAGAGGACACCCACCGTATCCTGCATCGGTTTCGGGCCGACATTCGCGCCTCGAGCGAGGGCCTCGGCTGGTCCTCGGCATTTGCCTCGATCCAGCGCGAGCGTGCCTATGAGGGCAAGCTGCACGCGGTGTCGGACAGTCTGATGGTTCTGCATCGTGGCGGCCCGGTCGATATCACCTATACTGTGGACGGAAAATCCATCGGCCGGCATATCCCCAAAGGCGGCGTATTTTTCCTCCCGGCCGGTCACGAATGCGACGTTGCGCTGCATGCAGCGCTCGATACGACCCATATCTATCTTCGCTCCGATCTGTTCGCGGAGCAGGAGAGCGGCGCGCACAACGTCGTCGACCGGCTTGCGCCCATGCTCGGCGAGAAGGATGCGGTGCTCGAACACCTCGCCGCCGCGATCGGCGAGACCGTCGTCGGCTGCTTGCCGGCCTCGTCGCTGTTCGTCGATCCGATCGTCAAGGCGATCGCCAACCGGTTCATCGCGATCAACTATCACACGCCGGCGGCCGGGCCCGGCAGGCAGACGCAGCGGCTGACCAATCGGCAGATGCAGCGCATCCGGGACTTCGTCGAGGCCAATCTCGAGAAGGATATCCGGCTCGACATGATGGCGGCCGTTTGCGGCCGCAGCACCGAATATTTCGTGCGCCTCTTCAAGGCGACCGCCGGCGTCTCGCCCTATCAATATGTGCTCAATCTGCGGATCGAGCGCGCCAAGGTGCTGCTCAGCGAGGAAGGCTCGAGCATCGCCGACGTCGCCCTGCAATGCGGATTCTCGCACCAGGAACATCTGACGCGCATGTTCCGCCGCTTCACCGGCGTGACCCCGGGCCGCTACCGGAACAGTCATTAGACACTGCTTCCGAGCTAAGTCGGCCTTCCGTCCCCTCCCCATGAGGGGGCATCATTTTCCCGGCTTTGTGCAGAATTCCTCCGGTTTCGTGCAGGCTCTCCCCGACCGTCGCGCATAGCGTCCGACCCAACACGACAAGAAATCCAGATCGCCGGCGGCCCCGGCGCGGGAGGACGCTATGAGCATCACCGGTGTCGATGCCGAAAGCGCAAGCAGTGCGCGCGCGACGGATCCAGCTACGGTCGAGGGCGCGCATCCGCGCGGGTTCGCCTACAGCTCACAGCAATACCGCGTGGTATTCGGCGCCGGCAGCGCCGCGCGGCTCAACGAAGAGGTTGATCGCCTGGGAATCAAGCGAGTGCTGGTGCTGACGACGCGCGAGCAGCGCGACCAGGGTGCCCGCCTCGGCGCGCAGCTCGGCAGCCGGCTCGCAGAGTTGTTTTCCGATGCGCGTATGCATACGCCGGTCGAGGTTACCGAAGCCGCCATCGCGGTGGTCCAGGCGCGGGATATCGACGGTTTCGTTGCGATCGGCGGCGGTTCGACGATCGGGCTCGGCAAGGCGCTGTCGTTGCGCACCAGGTTTCCCCATATTGCAATGCCCACCACCTATGCCGGATCGGAAATGACGCCGATCCTCGGTGAGACTCAGCACGGCGTCAAAACCACCCAACGATCCCAGGAGCTGATTCCTGATACCGTGATCTACGACGTCGACCTGACCCTGGGGCTACCTCCAGGAGTCTCCGCCGCCAGCGGCATGAACGCCATCGCTCACGCGGTTGAGGCGCTCTATGCGGAGGATGCCAATCCGCTGACCTCGCTGATGGCGGAGGAAGGCATCGCGGCGCTCGCCCGCGCGCTGCCGCGGATCATCGTGGCACCTTCCGACGGCGCCGCAAGGCACGACGCGCTGTATGGCGCGTGGCTATGCGGCACCTGCCTCGGCGCGGTGGGAATGTCGCTGCATCACAAGCTCTGCCACGTGCTCGGCGGCTCGTTCGATCTGCCGCACGCCGAAACCCACGCGATCGTGCTGCCTCATGCGACGGCGTATAACGCCGTGGCCGCTCCGGAGGCGATGGTCCGGATTGCGCGGGCGCTGGGAGCATCCAACGCGGCGCTCGCCCTCCACGAACTGGCGCGACGCCTCGGACTTCCCGAAACGCTGGCCGAGATCGGCATGCCGGAATCGGGCATCGACCGCGCTGCCGACATGGCGGTTCAGAACGCCTATGCCAATCCGCGGCCGGTCGACCGTGCCTCGGTGCGGGAGCTGATCGCTGCGGCTTACCGCGGCGACACGCCTTCGCTGCACTGATCCTACAGCGGTATTGCGCGGCCATTCCGAAGGACCACACCGATGACCCAGTTCGACGATCAAGAACTTACCGCAGAAGTGATCCGCAGTTTTCAGGCGACACCGGATACCAGGCTCAAATTCATTCTCGAACAGGTGGTGACGTCGCTGCACGATCTCGTTCGCCGCACCAGTCTCACTTTTGAAGAGTGGGAGCGCGCAATCGAGTTCCTGACCCGAACCGGACAGACCTGCACGCCGTTGCGCCAGGAGTTCATCCTGCTCTCCGACGTGCTCGGCGTGTCGATGCTGGTCGATGCGGTCAATCACCGCGAACGGGAAGGCGCCACCCAGACCACCGTGCTTGGCCCGTTCTACGTGGGCGAACACAAGCCGACGCCGCACGGCTCCGATATTTCTCAGGGCATCACCGGCGAGCCGATGTTCGTGCGCAGCCGTGTCACCGATTTGGCCGGCCAGCCGCTCGCCGGCGCCGAGATCGACGTCTGGCACGCCGACGCCGACGGTTTCTACGATTCGCAAAAGCGCTCCTATGAGACGCAGGGTCCCTCCTTGAGGGCGCGATTCGTCGCCGATGCCGACGGGCGATTCTCGTTCCGCACCATTCTGCCGTGCAGCTATCCTATCCCGACCGACGGTCCGGTCGGCGAATTGATCTCGGCGACCAAACGTCACCCGATGCGGCCGGCCCATGTCCATTTCCTGGTGAAGGCGCAGGGCTTTGAGCCGTTGGTCACGCACGTGTTCATCGAGGGCGACGAATACCTCGCCTCGGATGCGGTGTTCGGCGTCAAGGACCAACTCGTGGCCAGGGTCGAACGTCACGACGAACCGGTGATGCCCGATGGCACACCCGGATCCGCGCCGTGGCACCTCATGACCTATGACTTTCAGATGAAGCCGGGCGCTGGCGTCGCACCGCAGCCAATGATGGCCGCGGCCGAGTAACGCGATCGCGCACACCGCAAAACGGGATCTGGCAATCGGGAGAGGGAAATGGCCAAGACAGTTAGGACCACAGTTGAGACCGACGTTCTGGTGGTGGGAAGCGGGCCTGCCGGCGGGGCCGCCGCGGCGCTGCTCGGCATGTACGGCGTCAGGCATATTCTGGTGACCAAATATGGCTGGCTTGCCGATACGCCGCGCGCCCACATTACCAACCAGCGGGCCATGGAAGTGTTGCGCGATCTTGGCCTTGAAGCGAAGGCGATCGCCCAGGCGACCCCGCAGCATTTGATGGCCAACAACGTGTTCTGCGAAAGCCTCGCCGGCGAAGAACTCGGTCGGCTGTATTCCTGGGGCAATCACCCGGCGCGGCGTGCCGATTACGAACTGGCGAGTCCGGTCAGCATTTGCGACCTGCCGCAGAATTTTCTGGAGCCAATCTTGCTCGAGGCCGCGGGTCAGCGCGGTACCGCGATCCGCTTCAACACCGAATTCGTCGATCTGGTTCAGGACGCCGATGGCGTCAGCGCAACCGTGAAGGACCGGCTGTCCGGCGAAACCTACGAGATCCGCGCCAAATATCTGATCGGCGCCGACGGCGGCCGCAGCCGCGTCGCCGAAGTCGTTGGCCTGCCGATGCTGGGACAGATGGGCCGCGCCGGCAGCATGAACATTATTGTGCAGGCTGATCTCGCCAAATATGTCGCCCACCGGCCGAGCGTTCTGTACTGGGTGCTGCAGCCCGGCGCACAGATCGGCGGCATTGGCGCCGGCCTGGTGCGCATGGTGCGGCCGTGGAACGAATGGCTGTTCATCTGGGGCTACGACATCGAGCAGGGCGAACGGCAGCTGACCGACGACGAGGCGATTTCGATCGTGCGCAATCTGGTCGGCGACGAAACGCTCGAGGTCACGATCCGATCGACTTCGACCTGGACCGTCAATGAAATGTATGCGGGGCACTATTCGTCAGGCCGGGTATTTTGCATGGGCGACGCCGTGCACCGGCATCCACCGACCAATGGGCTCGGCTCCAACACCTCGATCCAGGACGCCTACAATCTATGCTGGAAGCTGAAACTGGTTCTGGAGAACAAGGCTTCGCCGACGCTACTCGACAGCTACTCGGCGGAACGTCAGCCGGTCGGCAAGCAAATCGTGACCCGCGCCAACAAGAGCATCGGCGACTTCCCGCCGATCTTCGAGGCCGTCGGCCTGCTATCGTCCACCGATCCGGTTCAGGCCAGAAAAAACATCGAGGCGCGCAAGGCTCCGACCGAGGAGGGCAAGGCGCGACGCAAGAAGCTCTATGAAGCGATCGCGCACAAGAGCTACGAGTTCAACTGCCACGGCGTCGAGATGAACCAGCGCTACGCGTCGAGTGCTGTTGTCTTGGATGGCACGCCGGCGCCGGTATTCACCCGGGACCGTGAGCTGTATTACCAGGCCACGACATGGCCGGGCGCGCATCTGCCTCACGTCTGGGTCGAGCATCAGGGTATCCGCAAGTCGACGCTCGATCTCGCCGGCAAGGGTCGTTTCACTTTGCTCACCGGCATCGGCGGCGAATGCTGGAGTGCGGCCGCCGCCGCGGTCGAAGCGACCTACGGCTTGCCGGTCGATGTCGTCAGCATCGGCCCCGCGGGCCGCGACGCGCAGGACATCTATGCCGACTGGTATCGGCAGAGTGAGGTCGATGAGGATGGCTGCGTCGTGGTGCGGCCGGACATGTACGTCGCCTGGCGGGCCAAGCAAGCCGTGGCGAATGCCTCGGATGTCCTGATTGGCGTGTTCGGACAATTGCTCGGCCGTCCCCTTGAAACTGATCGCTCGGAGGCTTCGGTCGCGGCGGCTTGACAGCACTGCAAGCAAATGAAGCGCGGCCGGCAATGCACCGGCTGGCAAAGAGGAGGGAACCAGATGACCGGCAACTTATTTGAATATCCGACGTCAGGAATGGATCGTCGCCGCATTCTGCAAGGCATCGCCGGCGGCATCGCTGCCACCGGCGCGATGACGCTGTTCGGCCCTGCGGTTCGCGCCGCAAAGCCAATCAAGATCGGCTATGTCTCGCCGAAAAGCGGCCCGCTCGCCGCCTTCGCCGAGGCCGACGATTTCGTGCTCGGTGAATTCCGCAAATTTGTCAAGGACGGCCTTAAGGTCGGCTCGCGGATCTACCCGATCGAGGTCGTGACCAAGGACAGCCAGTCGAATCCGAACCGCGCCGCGGAGGTGGCCAAGGAGCTGATCACCCGTGACAACGTCTCGATCATCCTGGTTGGCGCTACGCCCGAGACCAACAACCCCGTGGCGACGCAATGCGAGCTCGAACAGATTCCTTGCATTTCCAGCGTGGCGCCGTGGCAGACCAATTTCATCGGCCGGCAGGCCAATCCTGCGGATCCGAAAAGCTGGAAGCCGTTTGATTACACCTTCCACTACTTCTGGGGCCTTGAAGACGTCATCGGTGTCTTCACCGGCATGTGGCAGCGGGTCGCGACCAACAAATCGGTGGGGGCGCTGTTTCCCAACGACGCCGACGGCAACGCCTGGGGCGACAAGACCATCGGTTTTCCGCCGGCACTGGCTGCGCAGGGTTTCAAGCTGACCGATCCGGGCCGCTTCCAGAATCTGACCGACGACTTCTCCTCGCAGATCTCAGCATTCCGCGGCGCCGACGCCGAGATCGTCACCGGCGTGATCATCCCGCCGGACTTCACCACGTTCTGGAATCAGTCGCACCAGAAGGGCCTCAAGCCCAAGGTGGTGTCGGTCGCCAAGGCGCTGTTGTTCCCGGCGACGGTTCTGGCGCTGGGCAGGAGTGGCAATAACATCTCGACCGAAGTGTGGTGGACGCCCAGTCATCCCTATAAATCGAGCCTGACCGGGGTCAGCGCCGCCGAACTCGCCAAGGGTTACGAGCAAGCTTCCGGCAAACAATGGACCCAGCCAATCGGTTTCGTCCATTCGCTGTTCGAAGTCGCGGTCGATGCCATCCGGCGCGCCGGTGATCCGACCGACAGTGCTGAGCTTGCGAAGGCGATTGGCGCCACCAGGCTCGAAACCGTCGTTGGGCCGGTGGCGTTCGGTTCCGACAAGGTACCGCCGTTTGCCGCGAAGAACATCGCCAAGACGCCTCTGGTCGGCGGCCAGTGGCGCTTGAACGGCGACAAGTATGACATCGTTATCACCGAAAACAGCCAGGCGCCGCAGATCCCGCTCGGCGGCGACATGCAGGCGCTGAGCTAGCGCCGGCGCCGTTCGTCGTCATAGCGAACCAATACCGGGTTGCAGCGATGCTTGAGCTCAAAGCGGTTTCCAAAGCGTTTGGCGCGATCATCGTGGCCGATCGCATCGACCTCCGCCTGTCCTGCGGCGAAGCGCTCGGTGTCATCGGACCGAACGGCGCCGGCAAGTCGACGCTGTTCAACCTCATCACCGGGATGCTGCGGCCGGATTCCGGCCGCGTCATTCTGGACGGCAAGGACATTACTGATCTTGCGCCGGAAGATCGATGCCGCGCCGGCATTGGCCGCTCGTTTCAGATTCCGCGGCCGTTCGATCACCTGTCAGTGTTCGAAAATCTGTCGGTCGCGGCGCTGTTCGGCGGCGGGCTGGCGCCGGCCGAAGCCGTTCAGGCCTGCGGCCGGACACTGGCGCTGACCGGACTGGAGGCGAAGGCCAACCGGTTGGCGGGAAGCCTGCCGCTGCTCGACCGCAAGCGTCTGGAACTCGCGCGTGCGCTCGCCACCCGTCCGCGCACGCTGCTGCTCGACGAGATCGCCGGCGGCCTGACCGATGCCGAGTGCCGCCAACTGGTCGAGACCATTCGCACCATCCATGCGGAGGGCGTCGGCATTGTTTGGATCGAGCACGTGGTTCATGCGCTGGTGGCGGTGGTACAGCGGCTGGTGGTGCTGGATTTTGGGCGTGTGGTGGCGCAAGGCGTACCGTCGGAAGTGATGCGCTCCAGCGAGGTGCAGGCCATCTACATGGGAGTGCCGGCATGACCGCGCTGCTCAGCGTCACCGCGCTCGATGCGTTCTATGGTGACTTCCAGGCGCTGTTCGGTATCAATCTCGAACTCGGTGAAGGCGAGGCGGTGGCGGTGATTGGCGCGAACGGCGCCGGCAAATCGACGCTGTTGAAATCGCTGGCAGGGCTGGTACGCAATCGACCCGATGCCGTCCGTCTCGCCGGCCGGCAGATCGGCGATGGTCCAGCTGCGAGCATCGTGCGGCTGGGGCTGGCGCTGGTGCCGGAAGGGCGGCAGCTGTTTCCATCGCTCACCGTCGAAGAAAACCTCTTGATCGGCGCGTTCGGCGGCGAACGCACCTCGCCGTGGAATTTGGCGTCGGTCTACCAAATGTTTCCGGTGCTGCAGGAGCGGCGGCGCAGCAGCGTCACCGTGCTGTCGGGCGGGCAGCAGCAGATGGTGGCGATCGGCCGCGCGCTGATGTCCAATCCATCGGTCCTGCTGTGTGACGAGATCAGCCTCGGCCTCGCGCCTATCATCGTGGAGGACATATACCGGATGCTGCCGAGGATTCGCGACAACGGCACGGGAATCGTTGTGGTCGAACAGGATATTGCCCGCGCGCTGCGCAGCACCGACCGATTCTACTGTCTGCAGGAGGGACGCGTTACCCTCACGGGCCGGGCGGCGGATGCCAGCCATGATGCTATTCACGCGGCATATTTCGGAACATGAGGCCGCGATGATCGGGCTGGACAGCGTGATCGAGGGTGTGCTGCTTGGCGGTGTTTATGCCCTGTTTGCATTGGGGCTGTCGCTGATCTTCGGCATTATGCGCCTGGTCAATCTGGCTCATGGCGACTTGATTTTGCTCGCGGCCTATCTGGCGCTCAGCGTTACCACGACGCTCAACATTCCGCTGGCGGTGGCGACGTTGCTGATCGTGGCGGTGATGTTCGTGGCCGGTTATGCCTTGCAGCGGCTGGTGCTGGAGCGCGTGCTCGGCGACGACATCCTGCCGCCCCTGCTGGTGACATTCGGACTCTCCATCGTCATCCAGAATGGTTTGCTGCTGGCATATGGCGCCGACAGCCGCAGGCTTCAGGCCGGTGCGTTCGAGTCCTCGTCGGTAACGCTGGCGGACGGATTGAACGTCGGTCTGGCGCCGCTGGCGGCCTTGCTCACCGCCATCGCCGCCGTCGCGCTGCTGCAACTGATTTTCTACCGCACCGCGCTCGGACGGGCGTTTCGTGCTACCGCCGATAATCCGCAGATCGCGCAACTGATGGGTATCAACGAGCGCAGCGTCTATGCGATTGCGGTCGGCATGTCGGTTGCCGTCTCGGTGATCGCCGCGATCACCTTCGGTATTCGTGCCAATTTCGATCCTTCGATCGGACCCGCGCGGCTGCTTTATGCGTTCGAGGCCGTGATCATCGGCGGGCTGGGCAGTCTGTGGGGCACACTGGCAGGCGGTATCGTGCTCGGATTGGCGCAAACCATTGGCGCGCGGGTCAATCCGGAGTGGCAGATACTGACCGGCCATCTCGCTTTCCTGGTGGTGCTGATGGTTCGTCCCCGCGGACTGTTCCCGTCGAGGCGACCATGAGCGTGGTCGCCGTGCACGAGAAGGTCGAGGTCGACGGTGACGCCGCCACGGCGCCGGTGTGGCAGGTGCGCGTCGGCACATCCCTGTCGCGCGCTGCGGCAATTGCCGCACTTGCTATCGTGGTGGCGCTGGCGTTGCTGCCGGCGATCGCGTCGCGCAATCTGATTCAGGACCTGATTTTCGTGTTCACCATGCTGACGCTGGCGCAATTGTGGAACGTGCTCGCGGGGTGGGGCGGTTTGGTCTCGGTCGGGCAGCAGGCGTTCGTCGGGCTTGGGGCCTATGCGCTATTTGCCGGCGTCATCATGCTCCAAATCGATCCGGTTTTCGCGATCGTGCTTGCCAGTCTGTTCGCGGCAACGGTCGCCGCCGTGCTGGGGCCGTTGTTGTTTCGGCTGGAGGGGCCTTATTTTGCCATCGGCAGCTGGGTGGCGGCGGAAGCGCTGCGGCTGGTTTGCGCGCAATTCAAGACGCTCGGCGGCGGCACCGGAATGTCGATCTCGCCATCGGATCTGACGCAGATGATGGGCCTGAAATGGGCGCAGCTGGCGTTCGCCCTGCGCCCTGCGGCCGCGCGGGATGTGCTGATCTACTGGATTGCGCTGCTGCTTGCTACGGCAGTGACGCTCGGCATCACCACATTCGTCCGCTCGCGAATGGGGCTCGCGCTTGCAGCCAGCCGGGATAACCCCGCTGCCGCGCGGAGCGTCGGCGTCCGCACCGACCGCATCCGATATCTCCTTTGGATCGTTGTCGCATTCGCTACCGGCATGGTCGGCGCGGTTGTTTACCTGCAGAAAGCGCGGATTTCACCGGACGCCGCCTTTAGCGTCACCGACTGGACCGCCTACGTTATCTTCATCGTGGTGATCGGCGGCGTGCGCACCATCGAAGGACCAATGATCGGCGTGCTGACGTTGTGGGGCCTCATCAATTATTTGGCGCAATACGGCAGTCTGTATCTGATCGTGCTCGGCACCATCGCGATTCTCGTTATGCTGTTTATGCCGAAGGGCGTCTGGGGCGAAATCGCGTGGCGGTGGGGGATTCGACTGTTTCCAACTCAACGCGTGCTCAGCCGCAATTCGCACTAGAACGATTTGGCCAAGTAAGGCGCGTCAGATGGGCCATTTTCGATCGCGGATCCACCGCAACACGATCGCTGGAGTCGAGGGGCAGGGAGGTTCGACCGCAACGGTTGCTAATCACGTCGGCGCTCGCGTAGCTTGCGGAAGTCATCGCCCGCGTGGTGTGTTTCCAGCCGTGTTGCGCAGGCGCTCCCGCTCCGAGCGCTCAGGCTGGTCGTCGATATCGAGCCTGGCGCTCGGAGGCGGCGCCGCAACGATCCGACATTTCGGATGGCCCCTCGGTCAATTTTCCGGAGCGCCGGACGGATCCTGGTCGATCGCATCGGCGGTGGGGGCGGCATGCCCCGCAATCCCGAACGAAATGAATGACATGCGCGCGATCGGAAGCGGCTTTCGTGGTCTGGCACGAATGCTGCTTAACCATTTGCAAAACGAGCAGCAGCTTGAGAACAAACGACGCGAGGGGACGTTCAGATGCCAGCCAGCAATCAATTCTTCACGTAGAACAACAGGCGATACCGCCTGCGGAACGTTGCGCCCTTCCGCATGCACGCGGAGCGCAATGAACATGGACGCTTGACTTCGGCTCGGCATGCAATGGAGAGGGTAATGAAGATCGCGGACGCGCACGATCTGGATCCGCAGGAAACCCGGGAGTGGCTCGATGCATTGTCGGCGGTCCGGGGCCATCGCGGCAACGAACGGGCTGAATTCGTCGTCAATGCGATGGTTGATGCCGCTCGCAGCGGCGGCCTCGCCATTCAGCAGACGCTGACGACGCCCTATTGCAACACGATTCCGGTGGACCAGCAGCCGGCGCTACCAGGCGACCGTACCATCGAGCACAGACTGCGCTCGATCATCCGCTGGAATGCTCTCGCCATCGTTCTGCGCGCCAACAAGGAAAGCTCGGAGCTCGGCGGTCACATCGCGAGCTTTCAATCGGCCGCTACCCTCTACGACATCGGCTTCGGCCATTTCTGGCATGCGCCGACGGACGCGCATGGCGGCGATCTGATTTTTTTCCAGGGACACTGTTCGCCGGGCATCTACGCGCGTGCCTTCCTCGAGGGACGGTTGAGCGAGGAGCAGCTCCTCAGCTTCAGGCAGGAGACCGGCGGCAAGGGGCTGTCGAGCTATCCGCATCCCTGGCTGATGCCGGACTTCTGGCAGTTCCCGACGGTGTCGATGGGACTGGGGCCTCTGGTGGCGATCTACCAGGCGCGGTTCCTGAAGTATCTCCAGAACCACAAGCTGGCGGAAACATCCAATCGCAAGGTTTGGGCCTTCATGGGTGACGGCGAGACGGATGAGCCGGAGTCGCTCGGCGCGATTTCGCTCGCCGGTCGCGAAAACCTGGACAATCTGATCTTTGTCATCAACTGCAATCTGCAGCGGCTCGACGGGCCGGTCCGCGGCAACGGCAAGATCGTTCAGGAGCTCGAAAGCGTTTTCCGCGGCGCCGGTTGGAACGTCATCAAGGTGCTGTGGGGCTCGGGCTGGGATCGCCTGCTGGAGCAGGACAGGAGCGGCTTGCTGCTGAAGCGCATGGAGGAATGCGTCGACGGCGAGTACCAGGATTTCAAGAGCAAGAGCGGCGCCTACATCCGCGAACACTTCTTCGGCAAATACGATGAATTGAAACAACTCGTCGCCGACAAGAGCGACGACGATATCTGGCAGCTGGCCCGCGGCGGCCACGATCCGGAGAAGGTCTTCGCGGCCTATACGGCGGCGGTGAATCACAAGGGCGGGCCGACGGTCATCCTGCCGAAGACCGTCAAGGGCTACGGCATGGGCGAATCAGGCGAAGGCCAGATGATCGCGCATCAGGCGAAAAAGATGACGCAGGACGCGCTGCGGGGCTTTCGCGACCGCTTCCAGGTACCCATCGCCGACGAGGATCTTGCAAAAGTCCCTTTCATCCGCCTGCCGGAAGACAGTCCGGAGATGAAATATTTCCGGGCCCAGCGCGAAAGGCTCGGCGGCAGTCTGCCGCAGCGCCGGCGCAAGTCCGCCTCCCTCCAAATTCCGCTGCTCTCGACGTTCCAGCGGCTGCTCGACAGCTCGGGCGACCGCGAAATTTCGACCACGATGGCTTTCGTGCAGATGCTCGGCACCCTCGTGCGCGACAAGGCGATCGGCAAGCATATCGTGCCGATCGTGCCGGACGAATCCCGAACCTTCGGCATGGAAGGCATGTTCCGCCAGCTCGGCATCTATTCGTCGGTGGGCCAGCTCTACCGGCCGCAGGACGCCGACCAGCTCATGTACTACCGCGAGGACAAGAGCGGGCAGGTTCTGCAGGAGGGCATCAACGAAGGCGGCGCGATGTCGAGCTGGATCGTCGCGGCGACGTCCTACAGCACGAACAACGTGCCGATGATTCCGTTCTACATCTACTACTCGATGTTCGGCCTGCAGCGGGTCGGCGACCTCGCCTGGCTCGCGGGCGACATGCGGGCGCGCGGGTTTCTGCTCGGTGGCACCGCCGGCCGCACCACGCTCAATGGCGAAGGGCTGCAGCATGAGGATGGCCACAGCCATGTGCTGGCCGCCACCATCCCGAACTGCGTCGCCTATGATCCAACCTTTGCCTATGAGGTCGTGACCATCATCCGCGAAGGCATGCGTCGCATGTACGAGGAGCAGGAGGATATCTACTACTACATTACCCTGATGAACGAGAACTACCCGCACCCGGCGCTCGCCGATGCAGGCAAGGGTGCGGAAGAGGGAATTCTCAAGGGGCTTTATCTCCTGAATAGCGGCGGCGAGACCGCGAAGAAGGAGCTTCGCGTTCAGCTCGTGGGCTCGGGGACGATCCTGCGCGAGGTGATCGCGGCGGCGGATCTGCTCAAGGCGGACTTCGGCGTGACTGCTGATGTGTGGAGCGCGACCAGCTTCAACGAACTGCGCCGCGATGGCGTGGCCGCCGAGCGCTGGAACCTGCTGCATCCGACCGAGCCGCGTCACAAGAGCTGGGTGGAATCGCAACTCGAAGGGCATCCGGGGCCGGTCGTGGCGTCCACTGACTACATGCGCAACTACGCCGATCAGATCCGGGAATATGTGCAGGCGGCTGGGCGCCGATACGTCGTGCTGGGCACAGACGGGTTCGGTCGCAGCGACTACCGCGTGAAGCTGCGAAAATTCTTCGAGGTCGATCGGCACTACGTCGTTGTCGCTGCGCTCAAGGCGCTTGCCGACGACGGAGCGGTCAAGCCGGCGACCGTGGCCGAGGCCATCGCCAAATATCAAATCGACGCCGGGCGCGCTGCGCCCTGGACCGTGTGACGCGGCGGAGCCGAGGACAGAGCGATGAGTGGTCTGATCGACATCAAGGTTCCCGACATCGGTGACTTCAAGGAAGTCCCGGTGATCGAGGTCTTCGTCAAGCCGGGCGACAAGGTGAAGGCCGAAGATCCGCTGGTCTCGCTGGAGTCCGACAAGGCGACCATGGAGGTGCCGTCGCCGCGGGACGGCGTTGTGCAATCGGTGGTCGTCAAGGTCGGCGACAAGGTGAGCGAAGGCGCGGTGATCGTGCAGTTCGCAGGCGCCGGTGCGGAGCAGGCCGAGGCTCGCCCGGTCGTCAGCGCTCCGCCATCGCCCGTCAGCGCACCGGCGGGCGTCGCCGAGGTGCGCGTCCCCGACATCGGCGACTTCAAGGACGTCCCGGTCATCGAAATCTTTGTAAAGCCCGGCGACAGCGTCAAGGCAGAGGATCCACTGATCGCGCTGGAGTCCGACAAGGCGACGATGGAAGTGCCGGCGCCGCTCTCGGGCACCGTGCGCGAGGTCAAGGTGAAGACCGGTGACAAGGTCAGCGAGGGCTCGATCATCCTCGTGCTTGCGACCAGCGACGCACCTGCGCGTGCAGGCGCTCCCGCTCCAGCACGGGCAGCCACATCACCAGTGTCGGCCGCGGCTCCCGTGGCGGCAGCCGGCGCGGTCGACGAGAAGGCTTTCGCGCTCGCCTATGCCGGCCCTGCAGTGCGCAAGCTGGCGCGCGAACTGGGCGCCGATCTCGCCAAGATCAAGGGTTCAGGCAATCACGGCCGCATTCTGCGCGAAGACGTCGAGACCTTTGTCAAAGGGGCAGCGGCGCCCGCGAAGCCGCAAGCCGCGGCCGCAGGCGGAGGCGGCGTCGGCGGCATCGAGCTTCTGCCCTGGCCGAAGGTTGATTTCGCGAAGTACGGGCCGGTCGAGCGCAAGGAGCTCAGTCGCATCAAGAAGATTTCCGCGGCCAATCTTCACCGCAACTGGGTCGTGATTCCGCACGTCACCACCCACGACGAGGCCGATATCACCGATCTCGAACAGTTCCGGGTGAAAATGAACAAGGAGCTGGAGAAGAGCGGCGTCAAGCTCTCGCTCTTGCCGTTCATGGTGAAGGCTGCCGTAGCAACGCTGCAGAAATTCCCGGAGTTCAACGTGAGCCTCGATGGCGACACGCTCGTCTACAAGAACTATTGGCACATCGGGTTTGCCGCGGATACGCCGAACGGCCTGATGGTGCCGGTGATCCGCGATGCCGACAAGAAATCGGTGCCGGACATCGCCAAGGAGATGAATGAACTCGCCAAGCTCGCGCGCGAGGGCAAGATCAAGCCGGACCAGATGCAGGGCGGCACGTTCTCGATCTCGTCGCTCGGCGGCATCGGCGGCATCTATTTCACGCCGATCATCAACGCGCCGGAAGTCGCGATCATGGGCGTGTGCAAGGGTTTTTGGAAGCAGCACTCGCCCGACGGCAAGACGGCAAGCTGGCGGCTGACATTGCCGCTGTCGCTGTCCTGGGATCACCGCGTCATCGACGGCGCAGCCGCGGCCCGCTTCAACGTCTACTTCGCCAATGTGCTCGCCGATCTCCGGCGCGTGCTGTTCTGAGATCGGGAGAGCACAGTGGCTCAGCAGATCGAAGTGAAGGTCCCGGATATCGGTGACTTCAAGGACGTTGCGGTGATCGAAGTCTTGGTGAAGGCCGGTGAGACCGTCGCGGTCGATACCAGCCTCATCATGGTCGAGTCCGATAAGGCATCGATGGAGATTCCGTCGTCGCATGCCGGCGTCGTCAAGGAGGTCAGGGTCAAGGTCGATGACAAGGTGAGCGAGGGGGCGACCATCCTCGTGCTGGAAACCGAAGCTGCCGATGCCGCGCCGACGCCAGCGTCGCCGCCGGCCGGCGTCGGCCCACCGCCTGCTGTGCCTGCCGCGGCATCCTATTCCGGCAAGGCGGATATCGAATGCGACGTGCTGGTGCTGGGCGCCGGTCCCGGCGGCTACTCGACTGCCTTCCGCGCCGCCGATCTTGGCATGAGGACCGTGCTGGTTGAGCGTTACGATACGCTCGGCGGCGTGTGTCTCAATGTCGGCTGTATCCCGAGCAAGGCGCTGCTGCATACGGCGTCCGTGGTCGACGAGGTCAAGCACCTGCCTGATCATGGAATTTCCTTCGGGGCGCCGCAGATCGACCTTGGCAAGCTGCGGGCGTTCAAGGACGGCGTGATCAAGAAGCTGACGGGCGGCCTTGCGGGCATGGCGAAGGCCCGCAAGGTCGAGGTCGTGACCGGCGTCGGCGCCTTCCTCGATCCGCATCATCTCGAAGTTATCTCGGAAGGCGGCAAGAAGACGGTCAAGTTCGCCCAGGCGGTCGTCGCCGCGGGCAGCCAGGCCGTGAGACTGCCGTTTCTCCCCGAGGATCCGCGCATCGTCGATTCGACTGGTGCGCTGGAGCTGAAATCGATCCCCCGGCGCATGCTGGTGATCGGCGGCGGCATCATCGGGCTCGAAATGGCGACGGTTTATTCGACGCTTGGCGCGCGCATCGACGTCGTCGAAATGCTCGACGGCCTGATGCAGGGCGCCGACCGCGACCTGGTCAAGGTCTGGGAGAAGATGAACGCGCGCCGTTTCGACAAGGTCATGTTGAAGACCAAGACGGTCGGCGCGACGGCAACCGACGCCGGGATCGCGGTGAGCTTCGAGGGCGAACAGGCGCCCGCCGAGCCGCAGGTCTACGACCTCGTGCTCGTGGCGGTCGGCCGCAGCCCGAACGGCAAGACGATCGGCGCCGACAAGGCCGGAATTGCCGTGACCGAGCGAGGCTTCATCGACGTCGACAAACAGATGCGCACCAACGTGGCGCACATCTTTGCGATCGGGGACATCGTGGGGCAGCCGATGCTGGCGCACAAGGCCGTGCATGAAGGTCATGTGGCCGCCGAAGTCGCCCATGGCGAAAAGTCGCATTTCGACGCGCGACAGATTCCTTCCGTCGCCTACACCGATCCCGAAGTCGCCTGGGCCGGCAAGACCGAGGAGCAGTGCAAGGCCGAGGGCATCAAGTTTGGCAAGGCGGTCTTCCCCTGGGCGGCCTCCGGCCGCGCCATCGCAAACGGTCGCGACGAAGGGTTTACCAAGCTGCTGTTCGATGCGGCGAGCCATCGCATCATCGGCGGCGGGATCGTCGGCACGCATGCGGGCGATCTGATCAGCGAAATCTGCCTTGCGATCGAGATGGGTTGCGAGCCGGCGGACATCGGCAAGACTATCCATCCGCATCCGACACTCGGGGAGTCCATCGGCATGGCCGCGGAGGTGTTCGAGGGTCACTGCACGGATCTTCCGCCACAGAAGAAAAAGTAGCAGCGGATATCGATTGCCGCGAATGGCTCTGGACTCGAGGGAGAATGAGATGTCGGTCACAAAGACAGCTGCGCCGCAAAAGAAGCCGTTCTACAAAATCCTGTACGTCCAGGTTCTCGTGGCCATCGCGGTCGGCGCAATCGTCGGTTCGCTGTTTCCGGATTTCGCCAAGAACGACTGGATCAGGGCGATGGGCGACGGCTTCGTCAAGCTCATCAAGATGGTGATTGCGCCGATCATCTTCTGCACGGTCGTATCGGGCATTGCCCACATTTCCGAGGTCAAGAAAGTTGGGCGTGTCGCCGTCAAGGCGCTGGTCTACTTCGAGATCGTGTCCACTTTCGCGCTGGCGCTTGGCCTGATCGTTGCCAACGTGCTGCACCCCGGGTCAGGGTTCCAGGGGCAATCGAACGCCGCGGCCGTCGCCGGCTACGCCAAGCAGGCCAGTGAAATGAAATCGGTCGATTTCGTCCTGCACATCATTCCCGAAACCGTGGTCGGTGCGTTCGCGCAGGGCGAGATCCTGCAGGTGCTGCTGTTTGCGATCCTGTTTGGCTTTGCGCTGATGACGCTGGGCGAACGCGGTCATACCATCCGTGCGTTCATCGACGATGTTGCTCACGCGATCTTCGGCGTCATTGCCATCATCGTGAGGGTCGCTCCGATCGGCGCTTTCGGCGCCATGGCCTATACGATCGGTCGATTTGGGCCGCAGGCGCTCGGCAATCTCGCAGGCCTGATCGCAACCTTCTATCTGACATCATTCATCTTCGTCGCGGTCGTGCTCGGTATCATCGCGCGCATCGCGGGCTTCTCCATCTTCAGGTTCCTCAAATATATCAAGGACGAACTTTTGATCGTGTTGGGCACCTCGTCCTCGGAGAGCGCCCTTCCGCAGATGATGGAGAAACTCGAGCGGCTCGGCTGCTCCAAACCCGTTGTCGGGCTGGTGGTGCCGACCGGCTACTCCTTCAATCTGGACGGTACGAACATCTACATGACTTTGGCGACCTTGTTCATCGCGCAGGCGATGAACATCGACCTCAGCTTCGGCGAGCAGATAACCATCCTCATCGTTGCCATGCTGACGTCGAAAGGCGCGTCAGGCGTCACCGGCGCAGGGTTCATTACGCTCGCCGGTACGCTCGCCGCCGTCAGGCCCGAGCTTGTGCCCGGCATGGCCATCGTGCTCGGCATCGACAAGTTCATGAGCGAATGCCGGGCGCTGACAAACCTGTGCGGCAATGGTGTTGCTTGCGTCGTCGTGGCCTGGTGGGAGGGCGAGCTTGACCGCGACAAACTGCGCGTTGCGCTCGATCGCGACATCGATCCGACCGACATCGAGGTTGCCGTAACGACGGGCTAGCCGCGCGGGAATGGTGATCCTCGGGGATCGCGGCCAGAGTTTAACGAGTACCAAGGGAGTTGGTCATGACGGATGTAGTAATTGTCTCCGCGGCGCGGACACCAGTTGGCTCCTTCAACGGGGCATTCGGCTCGATGTCCGCACATGAACTCGGGGCGGTGGCGATCAAGGGGGCCCTCGAACGTGCCAAGGTCTCCCCGGAAGACGTCGACGAAGTCATCCTTGGCCAGGTGCTGGCCAGCGGCGAGGGGCAGAATCCGGCGCGGCAGGCCGCCATGGCAGCCGGCATTCCGCAGGAGAAGACGGCGTGGGGAATGAACCAGCTTTGCGGTTCGGGCCTGCGATCGGTAGCCCTCGGCCTCCAGCAGATCGCCAATGGCGATGCAAAGGTCATCGTCGCTGGCGGCATGGAGTCAATGTCGATGGCGCCACATCTGTCGCATCTGCGGTCCGGCACCAAGATGGGTGACGTCAAGTTCATCGACTCCATGTTGAAGGACGGCCTGCTGGATGCCTTCCACGGCTACCACATGGGAGTCACGGCGGAGAACATTGCCAGCAAATGGCAGATCAGCCGGGACGATCAGGACGCATTCGCCACCAATTCGCAAAACAAGGCCGAGGACGCACAACAGGCCGGCAGGTTCAAGGATGAGATCGTTCCCGTCACTGTCAAGACCAGAAAGGGAGACGTCGTCGTCGACCAGGATGAATACATCCGCCCAGGCACGACCCTGGACGCGCTTGCGAAGCTGAAGCCCGCCTTCAACAAGGAGGGCACGGTGACCGCCGGCAACGCCTCGGGTCTCAACGACGGCGCGGCCGCCCTGGTGTTGATGAGCGCCGACGAGGCCAGGAAGCGGGGCCTCACTCCGCTTGCGAAGATCGTGTCCTGGGCGACCGCGGGCGTCGACCCGGCGGTGATGGGGTCGGGGCCGATTCCGGCGTCCCGCAAGGCGCTCGAAAAGGCCGGCTGGAAAGTCGGGGAGCTCGATCTCGTCGAGGCCAACGAAGCCTTCGCGGCGCAGGCCATCGCTGTCAACAAGGACATGGGCTGGGACCCTTCGATCGTGAACGTCAATGGCGGTGCGATCGCCATCGGCCATCCGATCGGCGCGTCCGGCGCCCGCGTCCTGACGACGCTTCTGTTCGAGATGCAGAAACGCGGCGCGAAGAAGGGCCTTGCCACGTTGTGCATCGGCGGTGGCATGGGCGTCGCCTTGACGGTCGAGCGCTAAGCCGGAGGACGGGCCGGTCGTTGCGATCGGAGCAAGACGCGGCCTGTACCAAGCCGTCCGCGATGACGGCCCCAGAGGGCGGCAAATCGAAGACGAACCAATCAGGATCAGGAGAAGATAATGTCCAGGGTTGCGGTGGTGACCGGCGGAACGCGAGGCATCGGGGAGGCAATCTCGATTGCGCTCAAGGCAGCCGGCTGCAAGGTGGCGGCGAGCTACGCCGGTAATGACGAGGCGGCTGCCAGGTTCAAGAACGAGACCGGCATCAACGTCTACAAATGGGATGTGTCGAGCTACGACGCCTGCGTCGCGGGTCTGAAGCAGGTCGAAGCCGACCTCGGCCCGGTGGACGTGCTGGTCAACAATGCTGGCATCACCAAGGACGGCATGTTCCACAAGATGACGCCGGACCAATGGTACGCCGTCATCAACACCAACCTGAACTCGCTCTTCAACATGACGAGGCCGGTGTGGGAGGGAATGCGCGAGCGCAAGTTCGGCCGCGTGATCTGCATCTCCTCGATCAACGGCCAGAAAGGCCAGATGGGCCAGGTCAACTATTCGGCCGCCAAAGCAGGTGACATCGGCTTCGTCAAGGCGCTGGCCCAGGAAGGTGCGCGCGCCGGCATCACCATCAATGCGATCTGCCCCGGCTACATCGCCACCGAGATGGTCAAGGCGATCAACCCGGACGTCGTGGCCAAGAGCATCCTGCCCCAGATCCCGGTCGGTCGATTGGGCGAACCGCACGAGATCGCGCGTGCAGTCGTGTTCCTGGCGTCCGACGATGCAGGTTTCATCACGGGCTCGACGATATCCGCGAACGGCGGCCAGACCATGATCTGAGCCGAACCGCCGCGGTGTCGAAGTTGACGTCGCCTCGAGCGCGGGACTGCAGCAATGACCGATGAAGGAGGGAGAGATTGTCCGACAACAAATCGAAGTCAAGCGGTGCCGACTGGGGTTTCGTCGGGTTCGACTTCGTCAAGCTCATCGAATTCTGCCAGATCTGCGGGGTCGACGTGATGTCGTTGATCGACACGGAGAAGAAGACCATCGACGCGCTCATCGAGATCAACCGGTCGGCATATGACAGTTGGCGAAACCTCGCCGTCGAGGCGCGCGACGAAGCTGACGTGGAACGGCGCACGGAAATCGCGAGGCAAGGGTTCGAAAGGGCTCTGGCCAGCATGGGCCAGCTCGCCGAGACGGCGACCGAGTCCCAGAAGCAAACGATCGAAATATTCCGACGGCGTTTCGAGGACGGAATCGCGGCCATGCGCAATCAAGGCGGAAGTGCCTGAGGTTTGCCGACGGCTCAAAGGCAGGTGAGGGGTCAACCGCATCCGCCGCTCGAATGAAAGCATCAAATCGAGGACCACGATGGATCAGGATCTGAGGGAAGCCGCGCTCGAATATCATCGCCTGCCGACGCCGGGGAAGATCTCCGTCGTGCCGACCACGGCAATGGCAACGCAGCGCGATCTGGCGCTGGCGTATTCACCCGGCGTTGCCGAGCCCTGCCTGGTCATTGCCAAAGACGAGTTGCAGGCGGATGAGTTGACGTCGCGCGGCAACCTCGTGGCCGTCATCAGCAACGGCACCGCCGTGCTCGGCCTTGGCAATATCGGCCCGCTGGCGGGCAAGCCGGTCATGGAAGGCAAGGCGTGCTTGTTCAAGAAGTTCGCAGGAATCGACGTGTTCGATATCGAACTCGCCGAGGAGGATCCTGACGCACTGATCGACACGATCGCCAGGATGGAGCCGACCTTCGGAGGCATCAACCTGGAGGACATCAAGGCGCCGGAATGCTTCTACATCGAACAGAAGCTCCGCGCCCGAATGAAGATTCCGGTCTTCCACGATGATCAGCACGGCACCGCGATCATTGCAGCCGCGGCAATCCTCAACGGGCTGAAACTGGTCAAGAAGGATATAGCGGACGTCAAGCTGGTCTGCTCGGGCGCCGGCGCGGCGGCGCTGGCCTGTCTCGATCTCATCGTCAGTCTCGGATTGCGACACGATCGAATCATCGTGACCGATGCGAAGGGGGTGGTCTATGCCGGACGCACCGAGGGCATGGATGACAACAAGGCGCGCTATGCCGTGAAGACTGACGCGCGAATGTTGGAGCAGATCATTCAGGATGCGGACATCTTTCTCGGCTTGTCCGCCGGCAACGTGCTGACGCCGGATATGGTCAAGACAATGGCGCGAGATCCGTTGATCTTCGCCATGGCCAACCCGATACCCGAAATCATGCCCGAGGATGCGCTGGCGGTTCGCCCCGACGCGATCATCGGGACCGGACGTTCGGACTACCCCAACCAGATCAACAATGTGCTGTGCTTTCCGTTCATCTTCAGGGGCGCACTCGACTGCGGGGCGACCACCATCAACGAGGAAATGAAGCTTGCGACGGTCCGGGCGCTGGCGGATTTGGCCATGGCGGAAGTGCCGGAGGTGGTCGCCGCCGCGTATAAGGGGGAGGAGCTTCGTTTTGGCCGCGCCTATCTCATTCCCAAGCCGTTCGACCCGCGTCTGATCGAAATGATCGCGCCGGCGGTGGCCAAGGCCGCTGCCGACACCGGCGTCGCCAGGCGTCCGATCGTCGATATGGAAGCCTACCGCCAGAAACTGGGCCGGTTCGTCTACCACTCCGGCAACGCGATGCAGCCGGTCTTCTCGACGGCGAAGGGAAGCGGCAAATCCCTCATTCTGGCTGAAGGCGAAGATGAGCGCGTGCTCCGCGCGGCGCAGCTCATCGTCGACGAGAAGATTGCCAGGCCGTTGCTTCTCGGCCGGCCCTCGACGATCGAGGATCAGATCAAGGCCTTCGGTCTCCGGCTCAGGCCGGGCAACGACTGCGAGATCATCGATCCGCATGATGTGCAGGTCTATTCCAAATGCGCGGAAGTATACCATGCGCGCAGAAAGCGCGATGGTGTGTCGGCTGCGCTGGCGCTTTCGGAGACGCGCGGCAATGCGACGGTGCTTGCGTCGATCCTTCTCGACAGGGGCGTCGGCGATGCCATGCTATGCGGGGTCATCGGCAGGACAGCCGAGCACCTGGGCGCCATACGCAACGTGATCGGGACGCGGGACGGCGTGCGAACGCTCGCAGTGATGCAGATGCTCATTCTCCAGCAGCATCAACTGTTCATCTGCGACACCCACTGCAATCTCAACCCGACTGCCGAACAGGTTGCCGACATCGCCTTGTTGGCGGCAGCGGAAGTCAAGCGATTCGGCATCACGCCGAGGGTGGCGTTGTTGTCGCATTCGAGCTTCGGCAGCTCTGCGGTCCCGGAGGCGCACAAGATGCGGGAGGCGCGGGCGATCATTCGGGCGCGATCACCTGATCTGGCCGTGGAAGGCGAAATGCGCGGAGACGCTGCGCTGTCGCAGTCCGTGCTTGATCACGAGTTTCCCGATTGTGGTTTCGTGGGCCCAGCGAATGTGTTGGTGATGCCGAATCTCGACGCCGCCAATATCTCCTACAATCTGCTGCGGATGGCCGCGGGACAGGGGCTGACGGTAGGCGGCATTCTACTCGGGGCCGCAAAGCCGGCCCACATTCTCACGCCGTCGTCCACAGTGCGGCGTATCGTGAACATGGCTGCCGTCGCAGTGGCAGATGCGGTTTCGGAGAGAGCCTGATCGAGAGGACGTGGTTGGGCGAGCTGTGAAATCGATCGGTCGAGGCCATCATGAGTAAACCACAGTCGGGAAAACCCAGGATCGTGATCGTCGGAGGCGGAGCCGGCGGATTGGAGCTTGCGACCCGCCTGGGCGACAAATACGGACGCAGGGGAAAGCTCGACGTCACGCTGATCGAGCGAAACCGCACACATGTGTGGAAGCCGAAGCTTCACGAAATTGCTGCCGGGAGCATGGATCTCGCCGCTCATGTGGTCGACTATCTCGCGCAGTCATACTGGCATGGCTTTCGTTACCGGATCGGGGACATGATCGGGATTGATCGGGACCTGCGGCGGGTGGAGGTGGCGGCGTATCTCGATGCTGAAGGTCGCGAAGTCACGCCGAAGCGGAGCTTTGACTACGACGTCCTTGTCGTCGCCGTCGGCAGCCAGAACAACGACTTTGGCACGCCTGGCGTCGCAGACCATGCGATCAAGCTCGAGTCGCAGGCGGATGCAAGGCGGTTCCACGAACGCATGGTCAATGCGTGCATCCGCGCGCATGCCCAATCGTCGCCCCTGGGAATTCACCAATTGAAGGTCGCAATCATCGGGGCCGGCGCGACCGGCGTCGAACTTGCCGCCGAGCTGCACAGAACGACGCGTGAAGTGGTGGCGTACGGCCTCGATCAGGTCGATGCGGAGAAGGATATCAGGATCACGCTGATTGAAGCCGCCGAACGGGTGCTTCCCGCGCTGCCCGAACGAGTCTCGAAAGAGACAGAGAAGTTGCTGGTCAGGCTTGGGGTCGATCTTCTCGTTGGCGCCAAGGTCTCAGAGGTTGGTTCGGACCATGTGAGCCTCTCGGACGGCCGGACAATCCCCGCCGAACTGATCGTCTGGGCTGCGGGAGTCAAGGCGCCCGATGTCCTGAAAGATATTGCCGGCCTCGAAACGAACCGCATCAACCAGCTCGTCGTTCGCCCGACACTGCAGACGACGCGCGACGACCGCATCTTTGCAATCGGCGACTGTTCGGCCTGCACATGGGGCGATCGCGGCAACGTGCCGCCTCGAGCACAGGCGGCGCATCAACAGGCCTCTCACCTCTATTTCCAGATTCCGGGGTATCTGCAGGGCAAGCCGCTCAAGCCCTATCGTTACAGGGACTTCGGATCTCTGGTGTCGCTCGGCGAATTCAGCACGGTGGGCTCGATGATGGGAGCGCTCGTGGGCGGCAACCTCGTCTTCGAAGGTATCTTCGCAAGGATGATGTACCTGTCGCTCTACAAGATGCACGAACACGCGCTGCATGGTCCGGTGAAGGTGGCGCTCGACACGCTGGCCCGCCTGATCACCCGGCGCACCGAGCCGCACGTGAAGCTCCATTGATCGTACCGACCGGCTGGCCGCCCATGGTTCTGGGATTGATCCTGATTTCAATCGCTACGCCCTGGATCAGCGAGACCGTTCGCGTGAGATGGTTTACCCGGCCGGCGAACGATTGCAGCCCCGAGTGGCTCGGGGCCATCCTGATCGGGGCGTGCCTGACGCTGCCGGTCATCGTCGGCTGCACCGGATTTGCCTATCGCGTATTCCGCGGCAAGACCATAGAGTTAGACCATGTGTGAGGCGTCGTTGGTGATGGCCGACGCGCCTCGGATTGGCCCGGTTCACAAGATGACGGAGCTTCCATTCCTGGTGGACATCAAGAGGAGTTCCGAAGTCAGTTCGGCGACACCCAGTTCCACGCGTTGGCTTGTTCGCGGCGCGGCTGCGCTCGCACTGGTCGTGGCCGCTGCGTGGCTCGGATATGCGGTGGCGTTCCAGCGTGGACTGGACCAATTACATGCTGCGGCTCAGCAGCGACTGGCCGTGGAAGCCGCCAGGCTTGACGGCTATCTCTCAAGATTTGAATATCTGCCGTCCTTGCTGGAGACATCCCCCGACGTGTTCCGGCTGCTCGGCGCCCCCGGCGATTCCGCGTTGCAGCGAACCGTCAGCCTGTACTTGAAGTCGATCAATCTGCTTGCTGGAGCCGACAACCTCTACGTCCTGGGCGCCTCCGGTGAGGCATTGGCCGCGGCCGATTTCGAGCAGCCGGGCACGCCGGTCGGGCAAAACCTGTCGTATCGCCCCTATGTGAGCGAAGCCCTCTCTAGCGGCCGTGGGGCTTTCTTCGGTGTCGGTATCACGAGCGCGCGTGCCGGCTACTATCTTTCTTATGCCCTGAAGGATGGCGGGGTGACGCGGGGGGTCGCCGCCGTCAAGGTCAATCTGGATTCGTTCGAGCGCGACTGGCGAAATATTGAAAGCGGCGTTCTCCTGGTCGATGAACGTCGGGTCGCGATACTCGCCTCTCGCGACGAGTGGCGCCTTCGTCCGATCGAACCGCTGTCGCCGCAACTGCGAGATGACATTTCGCGATCCAGGCCGTACGGAAACTCCGAGCTGAAGCCGCTTGGATGGACCTACGGCGCGCAGTCCGAGGGTGGCACCGCACGGATCACCGCCGAGAGTGGCGCGCCCTATACGCTCAGTGAGCGACCGGTAAATCGCGGCTCGTGGCGCCTCATTCTTCTCGACGATGAGGCGCCAACCCGACAGACCGCCGTCATCATCGGCGCGATGTCGGGTCTTGCGTCCATCGTCGCGTTGCTGGCCGTTGGTCTCGTCGAGCAGCGCCGGAGAGAGATCAAGCAGCGGCTGGCCAGCCAGACGGCGTTGCAGGCGGCGAACGATATGCTCGAGAGCAGGGTGCAGGAACGTACCGCTGAACTGCGGGCCGCGCAGGATGAGCTGGTCCACGCCGGCAAGCTGGCCGCGCTCGGCCAGATGTCGGCCGGAATCGTTCACGAATTGAACCAGCCGCTGGCTGCCCTGCAGACCGCCGCCGACAATGCGATCTTGCTCGTTGACCGCGGGTCGATCGGCGATGCCCGCGGCAATCTCACCCGAATTGGCGAATTGATACGTCGCCTTGGGCGTTTGACCGGCCAACTGCGAGTATTTGCATACAAATCAAACAGCCCTCTTGACACGGTCTCGGTTGAACATGCCGTGGCTGAATCGCTCAAGATTGTCGCCGCGCGTGTCAAGGAGGGCGGCGTCGATGTCGTGACAGACATTGACGCGAATCTCCGCGTCGTTGCCGATCAGACGCGACTTGAACAACTGTTGTGCAATATCGTTGGCAATGCACTGGACGCCGTGGAGAGCGTCGAGCGGAAGTCGATCCTGATCAGGGCGACCAGGGAAGAGGGGCAGGCGGCCCGCTGCCGCATCGCCATCAGCAATAGCGGTCCGGCAATCCCGCCCGACATTCTCCAGCGCATGTTCGAGCCGTTTGTGACGACCAAGCCTGCGGGCAAAGGGCTCGGTCTTGGCCTGATGCTCTCCAACCACATCGCGCGTTCCTTTGGCGGCGAATTGCGCGCGCGAAACCTCATGCCCAGTGGTGCCGAGTTTGTCGTTCTTCTTCCGCTGGCTGACGCAGCAGAGGCCTCGCATGAGCGATGATCAATCAATCGGCGTGATTTACGTCGAGGACGACGACGATGTCCGGATCGGCGGCGTTCAGGCTCTCGAACTTGCGGGGTTTTCCGTTTCAGCATTCGCCTCGGTCGAGACCGCCGAGGTGTTCGTCCGCTCCGACATGCCATTTGTCGTGGTCTGCGACGTGCGCCTGCGCGGCAAGAGCGGCCTGGAATGGCAATCGGATCTGCGCCGATTGGATCCGGACCTGCCGGTGATCCTGATCACCGGGCATGGCGATATTTCAATGGCCGTGCAGGCGATGCGAAATGGTGCCTACGACTTCATCGAGAAGCCGTGTTCCTCGGAGCAGCTCATTTCGGTGGTGCGCAGGGCGGCCGAAAAGAGACGCCTGACCCTGGAAGTGCGCGCGTTGAGATCTGCCCTTGCGGACCGTCAGGGGATCGAGGCGAGCCTGCTGGGCCGTTCGCAGCAGATCCAGGAGGTGCGCAGGCTCGTATCCACCTTGGCCTCGACGAATGTTGACGTCACCATCTATGGCGAAACTGGAACCGGCAAGGACGTTGTCGCGCGCTGTCTCCACGATCACAGTGGGCGACGCGGCGGCAATTACGTCCCGGTGAATTGCGGCGGCCTCCCCGAATCGCTGGTCGAGAGCGAATTGTTTGGTCACGAGATTGGAGCGTTCACCGGTGCTACGCGTCAGCGTATCGGCAAGATCGAGTATGCGAATGGCGGAACGTTGTTCCTCGACGAAATCGAAAGCATGCCGTTGAGCGTGCAGGTGAAACTGCTGAGGTCGCTGCAGGATCGATCGATCGAGCGCGTCGGCACGAACAAGCCAATCTCTGTGGATTGCCGTGTCGTTGCGGCCAGCAAGACGAATTTGCTCGAGTTGAGCGAAAAGCGGCTGTTTCGCGCGGACCTCTACTATCGCCTGGGCGTCGCATTCATCGAGTTGCCGCCGCTTCGAGAGCGGCGAGAGGATATTCCCCTGCTGTTCGAGCACTTCACACTGGATGCCGCCAGACGGTTCGAGCGGGACGCGCCGATACTGGACGAGCAGACCAAGTCTCACTTGCTGGCCTATTCGTGGCCGGGAAACGTGCGGGAACTGCGCAACGTCGCGGATCGTTTCGTGCTCGGTGTTCTCGGTGGCAAGGCGATCAACAAGTCTGGCTTTGGCACGTCGGATCTGTCACTGCCGCGGCAATTGGAAAACATCGAGCGATCGATCATCGAAGATGCGTTGCGGCGCAAGCAAGGTGACATTCAGGCGACCGCTGCGCTCTTGGGCGTCCCAAAGCAGACGCTGTACGACAAGATCAAGCGTCTTTCCGTGAACGTTGACGGGATCAGGGAAGGCTCAACCGTCCGCTCCGGACCCTGACCATGAGACGCGGCCATTGAGACGCCTGGACGGGCTGGGCGGCCGAAGCGGTCGGCAGTAGGCCGCTCGTGCAAGCGGGTACGAGAACGAAGGGCGCCGGACAGAATCTGCCCGGAACAGGAAACGAAACAAGGCATTCTGCTTTTGCCGGATGAGGGGTGAGTAATGAATCGGCCATACAATATGCCTGACGAGTTTATCGACGGGTTCATGAAGGCCAGCGCGAGCCTGTGGCGGTCGCTAGGCTGGGGACCTGATGTCGATGGTGACGGTACCAAGCTTGGTGCAACTCCGAGTTCGCCGGGACGCATCGTCGAATTGCAAGCCGACTATCTGATGCGTCTGTACCAGCTCACAGAACACGTCATCAAATCGGCTGCAGGGTTGCAAGCCGAAGCCGCCTTCGAACCTGCGCGCGGTGATCGCAGGTTCAATGGAACGGAATGGCGCGACAACTCGCTCTACAGTCTGCTGAAGCAATGCTACCTGCTGAATTCGCGCTATTGCGTCGACTTCGTTGAAGCTCTGGATCTGGACGAAAAGGAAAAGCATCGCCTGCGTTTCTTCACGCGTCAGTTCGTCGAGGCGATGAGCCCGACCAATCTTGTTGCCACCAATCCCGACGTCATCAAGCTTGCGACGGATACCGAAGGGCAAAGCCTAAAGGCCGGTCTGGACAACCTGATTGCGGATTTGGGCAAGGGCAGCCTGACGATCACCGACGAGTGCGCATTCGAAGTCGGAAAGGATGTCGCGGCATCCAGGGGCGCGGTCGTATTCGAAAACGATCTGTTTCAACTTATTCAATATGAACCGGCGACGGAGCAGGTGGCGGTTCGGCCTCTGCTGATCGTGCCGCCCTGCATCAACAAGTTTTATATTCTTGACCTCCAGCCGGCCAATTCCTTCGTTCGGTTTGCGGTCGAGCACGGTCTGACCGTCTTCATGGTGTCCTGGCGTAACCCGGATGCGTCTTGCGGGCACATTGGATGGGACGATTACGTCGAGCAGGGCGCAATGCGTGCCATTGAAATCTGCCGATCGATCTCAGGCGCCGACAAGATCAACGTCGTCGGCTGGTGCGTCGGCGGAACGATTCTGTCGTCTGCGCTTGCTATCTTGCGGACGCGAGGCGACGAATCTGTTGCTAGCGTGACATTGCTGACGACCATGCTCGATTTCCGGGAACCGGGTGATCTCGGCGTCTTCGTGGACGAAGAGAGCGTGCGTCAGCGTGAGCAGACGATTGGGAAAGGAGGCATCTACCGCGGCGCCGAGCTGGGGTTCGTGTTCCAGACGCTGCGTTCGAAGGAACTCATATGGCCGAACGTGATCAATCATTATCTGAAGGGAAAGTCGCCCGAGCGTTTCGATCTTCTGTTCTGGAACGCCGACGTAACCAATCTGCCGGGGCCGATGTATTGCTGGTACATCAGGAACATGTACCTGGAGAATAATCTCCGGGAGGCGAACAGATTGACGATGTGCGGCACGCCGGTCGACTTGGGGCGGGTCGACTTGCCTGCCTACGTTCTGGCGACCGTCGAGGATCACATCGTGCCATGGCGATCCGCCTATCGAACGACAGGCTTGTTCGGCGGCGATACTCGTTTTGTTCTCGGCGCGAGCGGGCATATCGCCGGCGTGGTCAATCCCGCGTCGAAGAACAAGAGAAGCTACTGGGTGTCGACAGATCGATGCGAAGACCCGGCGACGTGGCTTGCCGGCGCCAACGAAAAGCCCGGCAGTTGGTGGAACGACTGGATTGCCTGGCTCAAGCCATGGGCGGAAGACCAACTGCCGGCGCGCGCGCAACTCGGCAACAACGTCTATCTTCCGGGTGAACCAGCACCCGGTCGATACGTGAAGGCGAAGGCGAGCTGAGGGCACGACTGCTCATGGGTCGTTCGACCAAAGACGCGATCCCGTTTCCTGCGATGACCTCGCCGAATCTACCATTGCAAGGCGAGGGTCCTGGTCGGACAGCAGGCGCAATGCTGGAGCATTAGCGGTGCCGCGATAGGCGGAGAGGGCCATTTCGGTTGCGGTTCGCTGGCATCAGGCGCGCCTGCCAGTTGACGAGCAGCCGGAGAGAGCGCCTCGGATCCACTGTGAGCAGCGGGACTACTCGTCAGTGAGGTGGGTGATTCTGTCGCGGACATACTGCTCCATCAGGTCAGGGGCCGACGCGCCGAACATCCGGATGCGGCCGGTGTGCAGCAACAGCAGCAAGCCGGTGGCGTGTGCGAAGCAGTCCACCATCAGCATATTGGCCTTCCGCCGCGATGCGCCGAGAGCCTCTGCGGCCTCTGCGATCGGACGCAATGCGGCATCGAGCGCGGCGTTCAATTCGACGTCGCGACCGTGTCCGAGCCCCGCGGGCTTCATGCCGCCGCGGAACAGGTAGAAGCCGAGGTCGAGGTCGCGCGGATTTTCCGCGTAAAAGCCGAAAAAGGACATCGCCGCCGCTTGCAGCTTCTGCTTCGGGCCTTTCGTCTTGGCCACGGCCTGGTTGACGGCGGCGCCGAGCGACGCAAGCGAGCTCCGCAGCACCTCGGCGTAGATGGCTTCCTTGGAATCGAAGTGGAAGTAGAGCGCCGCCGGCGTATAGCCGGCCCGCGTCGCGATTGCGCGCAGGCTCGCGCCCTCCAGGCCTTCGAGCGCAAACACTGCACGCGCGGCGTCCAGGATCAGTTCCCGCTTGTGTTCGCTGACGGCATGGCGTCGGCCTTCGCGCTCTTGCATCGTTCGTCTCGAATCCGTGCTTGACAGAAATCTAACACTGTTAAATAACCTAACATCGTTTAATTAATTACACAATATGTGAGGAAGCTTCCATGTTGATGACGGCTGCCGATTACCGGGACTCGCTGCGAGCTTACAAGCCCCGGGTGTTCGTCAACGGGAACAGCATTGAGAGCGTGGCTGACGAGCCGCTGCTCGCCCCGGGTATCGCAGGCGTAGGCGTGACGTACGACTTCGCGCATCGGAAGGAACATATCCCGATCATGACCGGGCGGCAGGGCACGTCGGGCAAGACCGTCAACCGCATGCTGCACATCAACGAGGAGTCGCAGGATCTGCTCTACAAGCTCGAGGCGGTCCGGCTGGTCTGCAAGACGTCCGGCTGCGCGCAACGTTACCTCACCCACGACGCGCTCAACGCGCTCTTCCAGTCGACGAGACGAACCGACGACCGATACGGCTCCGACTACAGTCAACGCTTTCTCAATTACCTTCACCAAGTGCAGGACAGAGACTTGACGCTCGGTGTCGCAATGACCGATGCCAAAGGCGATCGTTCGATGCGTCCCGGCCAGCAGGCTAATCCGGACGTCTACGTCCACATCAAGGAGCGGCGAAAGGACGGCATCGTCATCCGCGGCACCAAGGCCATCGTCACGGGTGCCCCCTACATGCACGAGTTCCTGGTGATGCCGTGCCGGACCCACGCGCCGGAAGACAGCGAATTTGCGGTTTGCTGCGCGGTGCCGTGCGATGCCCCAGGCGTCACGATCGTCGCACGGCCGGCAGGTCGACCCGGTGAAGCCGCGGCGAAATTCTCCGCCAAGTATGGCCAGTCGGTCGGCGTGGTCCTCTTTGACGACGTGTTCGTCCCGCACGATCGCGTCTTTCTTGCCGGAGAGACCGAAGAGGGCGGGTTCCTCACGACGTCCTACGCGACGCATCACCGTCACTCCTGCATCGGCGCGCGCGCTGGCTTCGGCGACCTTCTGATCGGGGCGGGCGCGCTGATGATCGAGTCGAACGGCCTGGACGTGGAGCGTCATGCGCATGTCCGCGAAGCCATGGTCGAACTGATCACCATCACCGAGAGCTTCTTCGCCTGCGGCGTCGCGTCGTCGGTCTACTGCACCAGGGATCCCGCCGGTTCGGTGATGCCCGACGCGGTCTTCAGCAATATCGGCAAGCTGCTGCTTGCCACCAAGATCTACGACATGCACCGCGTGGCGCACTACGTCTCTGGCGGTCTCATCGTCGCCTTGCCCGGACCGGACGAGGACCATAATCCGGAGACCAAGGCGTCGCTCGCGGCGGTGATGGGAGGCCGTCCGGACATTCCGGCCGAACAGCGCGCTGAAGTCGCCCGCTTCATTGAGGACCTCACCGTCTCGCACCAGGCCGGCTTTTACTCCGTCATCTCGTTGCACGGCGGCGGCTCGCCGGAGGCGATGAAGCGCGAGATCTGGCGTAACTATCCGGTCATGGAGAAGATCGAATTGGTCGAAGGCCTGCTCGATCGCGGCATCCTCGACGAAGGGCGCCGCGTCTCGAAGCAACCAGGGCGCTGCTGCGCCACCGGTTGCGACGTGCCGGAGCCGCTGGCGATCACGCGCAAGAACACAGCCGCGCTCGAAGCTGCGGCCGAGTAACGACGACGCCGTATCCAAATGTTGGCTGGGGCGGCCTGGGCATGACCCGATGTCGTATCGGTTCGGCGATGTACCGGGCCCGCTTCGGATGATGGAAAGGCGGATGAGCCAATCTGGGAGTGAAACGTGCAGCCAGGAATGATGCTGGTGTTTGCCGCAACGGTAATGCCATTGGTCTGTACCCCCGGCCCCGACATTCTTTTTATAGCATCACAAGGCATGTCGGGGGGACCACGTGCCGCCATGCGCGCAAATCTGGGAGTGCTGCTCGGATACTTGATGCACGCGCTTATGGCCGCTTTCGGTGTAGCGGCCGTTGTCGCTGCATCGCCGATGCTGTTTGGGATACTGCGCTGGATCGGTGTCGCTTATTTGGCTTATCTCGCCATAAAGGTGATCGGATCGGCGATTCGTCCCGGGCATCTGTCTCTTGCTACAACTCCCGACCACGCGGTGGTCAGACGAGGCTTTCTGACGAGCCTTCTCAATCCGAAGGGATTGATAGTCTACTTCGCCATATTGCCCAACTTCATGACATCCCGCGATGGCGTTGCATTACAAGCCGTGGTTCTCTCTGCAATTTTCATCGCGCTGTGCGGCATCGTCTACAGCGCCGTCGGCCTTGCAGTCTCTTCGATAGCTCGAAGAGGCAGCTTTGGTGACCGTCGTCGCCGCTGCGTGGAGGGCGCCGCGGGTGCACTCCTGATTTTTGCTGCCGGCCGACTGGCCGTGAACTGATGTCTACAGGGCACGGGCCCTGGTGCGGAGCGGATCTCGTCGTTGGGCTCAATGACATCCAACCATATCCGAACGCTGGGGCATCGGGTGAAAGGCGCGCATGCCGAACACGCAGCTTGCGCCAGGCGGAGCCTCCCAAATCTGCTGGCGTGGCCGGTCGACCGACCACGGCCGTCCCGCGCCAAAACGGCGACTTTCCCGAACCGCCTCGAGGAGTTCAAACCCATCCGCAGGAATGTCGAGGGCAAGCACGTTCCAGAAAGCGAAGGGCTCATGTTAGTGTAGAAGCCCAAGTTCAGAACGGCGGAAAACAAGACCCAAGGCCGGCGCGCCTGAGCCGCGCAGAATCGACAAAGATCCGCGAAGAGAGGACCAAATGCCGAGTGCAGCCCTTCCGTCCGACCCCGCCATTCCCTGCGTTCCTGTCACGGCAGCCATTCTCGACTCCTTGCGCGAGATCGTGGGCGACAAGGGCCTGATCCTGGACGAGCACGACAAGCAGCCATTCGTCACCGACTGGCGCGGTTCGCGGGTCGGGCGGGCTGCGGCGGTCGTGCGTCCCGCAAATACCGAGGAGGTCTCCAGGGTGGTGAAACTCTGCTACGACCACGGCATCGCCATCGTGCCGCAGGGTGGGAACACCGGTTTGATGGGCGGCGCCACTCCCTGGCCTGCGCATAGTGGCATCCTGCTATCGCTCGGCCGCATGAACCACGTGCTGAATGTCGACCCGATCGGTTATGCCATGACCGTGGAGGCGGGTTGCATCCTGCAGACGATTCAGGACATTGCTGCGGGTCACGACCGGTTCTTCCCCTTAAGCCTCGGCGCCCAGGGGTCGTGCATGATTGGCGGCAATCTGTCGACCAATGCCGGCGGGGTGCAGGTGCTGCGTTTTGGCAATGCGCGCAATCTGGTCTTGGGTGTCGAGGTCGTGCTGGCCAACGGCGATGTCTGGGACGGGCTGCGCGCGCTCAAGAAGGATAACACCGGCTACGACCTCAAGCACCTGTTCATGGGCGCCGAAGGCACACTTGGCATCATCACCAAGGCGGTGCTGAAATTGTGGCCGGCGCCCAAGGATGTGTGCACGGCGTGGCTGGCGATCCGCGATCCCCAGGCAGCCATCGACATCTTGTCGGGGGCGTACGTCGCCTCCGACGACAATGTCGGCTCCTGCGAACTCTTGAGCCGCGCCAGCATCGATATGGTGCTCCGCCACATTCCGGGTACTCAGGATCCTCTCAAGGCCGAGACCGGGTGGTACCTTCTGCTCGAATGGTCGTCGTCCCGGCCGCGGCAGGACGGCGGCACGGGGATGTCGGACAAGATGGAACAGTTCCTTGCCGATCAGTTGGAAGCCGGCTGCGTGCTGGACGCGGTGATCGCGCAAACGCAAACGCAATCGCGCAACATGTGGCGTATTCGCGAAAGCATGGCCGAGGCCCAGCGCGCCGAGGGACCCGGCTTGAGCTACGACGTATCCGTGGCGATCTCCAGAATTCCTGAATTCATCGACCGGGGCAAAAAGGCCGTGCTCGATATCCTGCCGACGATTCGCCCCTATCCACTCGGTCATATCGGAGACGGCAACCTGCACTTCTCCTTCATGGGTCCGAAGGGCATGGACCGGCAGACACTCACTCAGTATTCCGCCGCCATCACCCGGGTCGTGAACGATCTCATCACCTCCATGGGAGGTTCAATCTCGGCGGAACATGGCATCGGCATCGAGAAGATCGACGAACTCGCTCATTGCCGCTCCAAGACCGAACTGGACATCATGCGCACGGTCAAGCGGGCGCTCGATCCAAAGAACATCATGAACCCAGGCAAGATCCTGCGCCTCTAGGTGGGGGTTGTAAGAGCAAGTCGCCGATCACTTGGCCTATTTCTCAAATCCCGTCGCTTGGCCTCTAATTCGACCTCGGCAGCTTCAAATTGAAGTTTTTTCATTTCCGCATCGATTTCGTCCACCATAAGAGGCTTGCTCTGTGAAGCCCGCGAGTCTCAATGTGAGCCGCGGCGCTTGATGCAGATCAACATAGCCGATGTGGCCGCAAGTCCATCTTTCAGACCTCACACAGCCGCAGGAGGTCAGCATGAAATTCGGCGTACTAGCAGTTGCCGCTCTGGGCCTGTCGCCCATTTCAGCCTTCGCGGCCTCTGAGTGCAGGGTAACGGGCAGCCCATCCGCGTTTGGCGTTGACATGACGGGTTACTTCGCCGTCGCTTCTGGGGAAACTTGCCTGTTTCCGATCAGAATTCCTGGGATGATGAATAGTTCGGGCATTTCCCAGAAGCCGCTGCACGGAACGCTGAGGAAGCTAAACGCAACCACCTACACCTATACAGCGGCACGCGGTTATAAGGGCAGCGATACTTTCGCCATCCATGGTGTAGGAAAAGGTCCGATGGGCTCCGGCACATCGATAGTTACGGTCAACGCAACCATACAATAACTGCCACGATTGGGCTGCCCGTTAAGGGGTGCGGATCATTGTCCATTCGTCTCTGATTTGGTCGAGGCCTCGGAGCAAGCGACTGTCGAAGGCCTCTGGCGTGTTGATCTGACCGAAAACGGGTTCGACGATCTGTTTGCACAAGCGATAGCGGCTGCATCGCGCGGCGCGCTGAAGCTTGAGCGCCAAGGCAGCAATGCGCGAGCCGCGAAGCCATCGGCGTTTGCCGCCGGCGTCGGTCTCGCCGTGCCGCGCTCGGCCAGGAGCGACGAATGTATTAATGCGGCGGTGGGCCAGATGGAGAAGATTGTCGTTCGTGCGGACCCGGCGTCGGCGGTGGGTTCTCCGGAATTGGTGCGAAGGCCGGCGCGCGCCGCGATCAGCAGATGACCGATGACATGGCACTCGTTAAACAGGCCATGGAGCAGATGGACGTGGAGGATCCCGTCGTGGCCCAGGCCGCCAAGGACCGCGCCGTGCAAACCCTCAGCCGCGGCAAGCTGAACTTCTCGAAAATGGCCGAGTTGATCGGACAGCGTCGATTGCTGCTGTCGCCCCGGATCTTGGTCAACATCAAACGCATGGATCAGCCCGGCATGCTCGGAGACGCGGCATTCCGCAACACAGGAAGCGCGCTCCGGAGAGGAGGTCAGAGCTTTGGTCAGATTGCGGAAGCAATCGAACGTTCCGGCGGACTCGTGCCGGGACACGAGGATCCGGTGCAGCAGAGCGAACGGCTGCACGAGAGGGCGAGCGAGTCTGGCGAACCCGCCTGGCGGAGGGCGCTCGCTCTTGTCAGGAAGATCGTGTTCTTTCCCCTGCGACGTCGCATGATGTCCCTCGCGATCGCACTCATCGCCATTTTGCTGCTCTACGCCTTGCAAGGCTTTCTTGCCATCGGCCAGAAAGTTTCGAGATATCCCGACAACATTGCCGCGGTTCGGCGCAGCACCGACGAGGCGATGTCGTCGGTGAGGTCTTTCGCCAATAAGCAGATTTTTCGCCAATCCAAGGAGGCGCCACCGCCGCCGCCCGCCCAAATTGCACCTCCTGCGACCGCGGCCCCGTCGCCGCCGTCGGCCGCTTCTGCCACCGCGTCGGCTCGCCCCGCAACCGCGCCCACTCCTCCCGCGAATGCATCGGCTCCTCCCGCACCTCCATCGGCAGTCCCCGCGGGTCCACCGGTTTCAACGCCGCGTCCGGATCAGCCCGCTTCAAAGTGGGCAGCGAACTGTGGCACGGGGTGGGAGGATCGCTACTCGTGCTCTCGTCGCTCCACACCATTTGAACACGATCGCCCACGCGCTTTCGAGGACATGACAGCACAAAAGATGCGTCGGCATTCCCGCATGGCGGGGCCGTGTATCCGCGGCGTCGGCGGTTGCTACTGGGGCGGTGGTCAATACTGACGCTCCGCTGTGTCAGGCCGGCTTACTCCTTCCCCGGCAAAGCGATCGTTGGCGGGCTGATGCATTCCCTACTTGAGAGCAGCAAGATCACCGCGGACCCTGATGCGACGTTGGGGAGCAGGAATGCGGCTAGTTGCCGAATTTATCGTAAGCCAGGAGCGCGCGTGCTTCAATTGTGCTGCCGTGCCGAAGACGTTTGATGGCGGAACAGTCAGTGGCCTTCGTCATGATCGATGGATCTCGATTGAAGCAGGGGACGTTCGATGCAGCACGCTTGCAACGGTGAGGAGGAACGTGAAACGTTCCGGCTTGATCTGTGTCAAGCAAGGTGATCGAGAAGCATCAGTAGGTTTGACTGACGCGTCGGAATTGCCGGATAGACCCTCAGAAGGGAACGTGGGCTAAGCTGGAGTTGCTGATAATGCCACTGCGAGCATTTCGTCAGAGTCAATCCGGTGAGCAGGTAGTTCAGCTCGCCATTCGCCTCGGTCTGCTCGCCATGCTTGTCTCATGGTGCTTCATCCTTGTTCGGCCCTTCATCCCCATTCTGGCCTGGAGCGTGATATTAGCCGTTGCTCTGTACCCGATATACGCTGCGTTATCAGACCATCTTGGGCGCCGACCAAAGCTGGCGGCCGTCATAGTCACGATCATCGCGGTCGCAATCGTGATCGGACCCGCGACCTGGCTTGGGTTGGGTCTGGTTGACGGGCTCCGCGCCATATCGGAGCAGCTAGACTCGGATAAGCTGGTGGTGCCGTCGCCACCCGCCGCCATCAGGGACTGGCCCTTGATCGGTGCCAGGCTGTACGATTTTTGGAGTGAGGCATCCACCGGTCTTGACGTTGCGTATGGACGACTCGCTCCTCACCTCAAACCGCTCGTCCGACCCGTGCTGGCGATCGCGGGCAGCGCTGGTCTTGGCACAATCAAATTTCTTGCATCGGTCATTTTAGCCGGCTTCCTCTTCCCTTCGGGACCCCGGCTGGTAGCGGCAAGCAGAAATATCATGGCTCGAGTCATGCCGGGGCGAAGTGATGATTTCGTTGCGCTCGCCGGTGCAACGATACGCACGGTCTCCCAGGGAGTGATCGGTATCGCGCTTCTTCAATCATTGTTATTTGGAATAGGGCTGAAACTTGCAGGAATTGCCAGCGCCGGCCTGCTGGCGTTTGCGGTCTTGATCCTCGGTATCCTGCAGCTCGGATCAGCTATCGTTCTCATTCCGTGCGTTATTTGGATTTGGATGACCAAGGATTTTACGATGGCGAGTCTTATTACCCTCTACCTGGTGGTGGTCGGTCTGGCCGACAATGTGCTCAAACCAATGTTCATGGGTCGCGGTCTGACGACCCCTATGCTCGTCATCTTCATCGGACTCCTCGGCGGAACGCTCGCTCACGGGATCGTCGGTCTGTTTGTCGGACCGATTGTCCTGGCCGTGGCCTGGGAGTTGATGATGGCCTGGATCCGTGATGAGCAGGGCTGCGAGGTCTCAAATTCCGCAGAGCACCTTCCCGCCGAAACCTGAAACCTGGTCGGCTAGGGGTTCGCCAGGATCAGCGTGATTGTTGCCGCAAGCCTTGGACCAGGGAAGTGACGTATGTCCACTATTGCCCGCGCCTTCATTCATCCGTGCGGCGCAAGATCGTAATCGACGCTTCGGTCCTGGTGCGGGTGCATTCAAAGTCGAGGCGGCGATAGCGCATCTTGACAGTGTCGCCGCGCAGCAGCCCCATCCGCTTGATACAGCGCGCGACACCGATCAGGGTATTGTCCTTCGGCGAGGTAAAGATGATGGCGGCCGCGCCGCTGACGAGATCGAGGAAGGCTGGGCCTGGCTTCCGGCTGTCCGTCTTGGCATACAGTTCGTTCTTGAAGTTGCGGCCGGAACAGCCGAGCGACAGTTCTGTGGCCAACGGATGTGACAGATGGATGGTGTTGGCGGCGGTGATGCCGACCTTGAGCCCCTCGATGTGAGTCTTGAGCTGATTGGCGATGTCATCGCAGCGGTCATCCGCGCGCGCCTGCGACGCGCCGAGCGCGATGAGCGGTACCGTGATCAGCAGTGCCAGCCTGGTGGTTATCGAGTATGCGTACAGGTTTCTGGTCATGAATACCCCGCGCCCAGCGGCCTTTGTCAACCGAGCGTCTTCACGAGGTGGATGACCTGCGGGTCCCGCCTGGGTCCAGGCTGGAAGCCGAACCTGCTGAATACCTTGCGCATCGCCGTGTTCTCCGGCAGCACTTCCGCCATCAATTCCTTCAATCCGGCGTCACGCGCAATGCCTGCGAGATGCCGCACCAAATGCGCTCCCAGGCCTTGTCCCTGATAGCCGTCGATGACGATGAAGGCGACCTCCGCCCTGCCAGGTTCAACAACGACGTAGCGCCCGCCGCCGACGATAGTAGGGCGGCTGTCCTCGTCGGCCAGCGCGACCAGGGCAACATGATTGCTGAAGTCGATCTTGATGAAGAAGTCAACTTCCTGCGGTGAAAACCCGCGCTTCACCACGAAAAAACGCCGCTGCAGCGACTCGGTGCTCGTGCGGCCGATTGCCGCCAGCATGTCGTCCTTGTCATCCGGCCGAAGCGCCCGGATTTCAATCCGGCGTCCATCGCGAAGCTGTTCGATGGCGCGATAGTTCCTAACCTCGGGCATGATCATTTCCCTGCGGTCTGCGAAGATTGTGGATCAGGATGTGAATGCTGAGCAGGAAGACCCAGATCGGCAAAACCACGATAGTCCAACTCAGGTAGTAGCTGCCAACCAATAGAACGCAAGCGAGGACGAACCCCAGAATGGCAATCCAGCGCGGAGCGATCTCGGTACGTACTACGACGGTCGATGTTGAGATCATGAATACGCACGCCATTTTGACCGCGTAGGCATTTGCGATGATGTAGACGGTGGCGCGCGCGAGATGAAAGATAGGGGAGTTGATCAGTTGACCGGGTTCGGACGCGTTGGCAGCCAACAGCATGACCGCGCCTGCGATCGCAGCTGCCGTGAACAGCATGGCTAGAAACAGCAAGGAGCTGCCGAAAAAAACCGTAGCAAAGAAGCGATCTTCCTGTTCACCGAGCCGATCCCGCAGCACGCCGATGAACCACAGGAAGGCGACCCCGGCAAAAGGGATCAGATTTAGCGCAATTACAACCGTTCCGGATTCCGTGGCGATCCAGGCCCCGGAATCGAGGGGATCGTCCGGAACGGAACGCCGAAGCAGCCAGAATATTGCAATGAGAAGAACTGAAAAGGCGATGCCGGCGATCGCGGCGGCCTTCGGCGTTTGCAGCCGGGCCCGAGTACGAAAAACTTTTCCTGACATCACCCGGCTCCATTGTCAGTCAGAATTGATGTCGCAACCATGGACCTCGGGCGAATCTGCTTCCGTTGCGCGACGATCATCGGTCCGCCTATTGCCCGACCTGTGTGCCGAGGTTGCCCTTGCCGGAGCGTCCTCCCAAACCCTGGGAGTCCGCAACGCGCGCGAGGGCCAGTTCCTCCGGATAGACAAAATTCCGTACGATTTCCCGGTCGAGCAGACTCAGTTCCTGCTGCAGGGCCCGGTGACACTGTTGAGGCAGCGTCTGAACCAGGTTGTCGATCATGGCTCGCAGCCGTCTGACGATCTGCAGGTTGTTCGAACCGCACGAGCGTATTTCGCTGAATGCCAGATGCACATAGTCCTCCCAGTTAGGTGTCCGGAAGATCACCCGCAGCTCCCCGGATTCGTTCGATATTTCGTCTGTGCGCAGATAGCGCTTGCCGACCATTCGCAGCAGGCGATGAAGCTGGTCGATCGCCAGAACGGCTGTGGTCGGATCATTGATCGCCGGCGATAGTGCTCTGAGCGCAATGTCGACGACGATTCGGAATGCGAATGTGGGATCCTGCTCCATGGTGCGTTCGGATCCGAACGCGATCGCAGCGTGCAGCGTGTTTTCGTCGATCGACTGTGCGCCGCCATAGAGGTTGAACAATGGTTCGTCCACCGCAACAAAATCGCCAACCTGCGGAACGAGTTCGATGCAACCGATTGCGCGCTCGGCCTCTGCCTTGAGCAGCTCGAGATTGACGGCAAGAATAATGCCCGATGTTCCCTGATGCTGAATGACGCGATCTGGCGGACCAAGGTTGGCGGTGTCGCCGGGCGCGCCGCCAAGGTCGCTACCGGACTCGGGATACACGCTCTCGATAACCGCGAGACCGTCGCTGCCGACGTGCGCCAGGATGGTGATCGGACGCAACAGTCGAGAGGCGTAGTCGATCAGGTAAAGGAAAGCCGCGAATGAAAAGATGACCAGCAGGGCGGCTATGAAGGTGACCAGCTGGTGGACGTCCTTTTCCATCCGGTTTTGCGCGCTGATGGCAAACATCAGCGTGAACATGAATAGTCCGACCGTGTATTTGATCACGTCGTTCCGCAACAAAGTGGTGGCGATAATCCGGGAGGTTAGTTGCGCGCCTGCGACCTGAATCGCCACAAGCAGGGAGCCAAATGTGAAGACCACGAAGGAGAGCGTTGCTGTGACGGCGGCTTGGAGCAGAGCTTGGGCCCCCGGCAAAGCGAAGCCCAGGAGGTCCCATTCGAGCCGGGCATCGAGCCCGTGCAACAGTCGCGAGATAACCAGTTCGGACGGGATGGCAATGAACGGAACGACCCAAAGGGACGATCTGAGATGGCTCCTGAGACCGTAAAGTGTGCTCCAGTTCATCGGGGTGTTTTCTCGACCTGAAGTCATGGAGCGGCAGCTCGGCGCAGCGAACGTGCTTCGCCGGAAGGCCTGGCTTGCCGCTGTGCGGCGTGCGACCGCCAATCTTGGATGCGCGGGCGCGGATGCATTGACTTGAATCAAGCAAACCGGAGTGGTCCGCCGTACCCACGATCGGAGCATCGGGAGCGCGCGACGTCTCATGGCTGATCCGACAGAACGCAAAACGGGGGTGTTCCGGCTCGGGTGGTTTCCGCCAGCGCGTTGGTTGCGGGAGTACCGGCCGTCGTGGCTGTCCGGTGATACCGTCGCAGGAATCACCTTGGCGGCTTACGCCATTCCGGTTTCGCTGGCCTATGCGGGACTTGCGGGCCTGCCGCCGCAGGTTGGTATCTACGGTTACCTGCTGGGCGGCCTGGGCTACGCCCTGCTTGGATCCTCGCGGCAGCTGGCAATCGGGCCCACTTCCGCCATTTCGCTCATGATCGCTGGAACGGTCGGGGCAATGGCCGAAGGGGATGCACTGCGCTACGCCCAGATCGCGAGCCTCACCGCCTTCACCGTTGCCTTGCTTTGCCTGTTTGCCTGGTTGCTGCGGTTGAGCGTGCTGGTAAAGCTCATCAGCGACAGCATTCTCGTGGGCTTCAAGGCCGGCGCCGGCCTGACCATCAGCATGACGCAGTTGCCAAGTCTTTTTGGGGTTGCAGGCGGCGGCCACAATTTCTTTGACCGGACATGGCTGCTGCTCGGGCAACTCGGCGGGATACATTATCTCGTACTCGTGGTTGGTGTCGCCGCGGTCAGCCTGATCGTGCTGGGCGATCGGCTGTTTCCAGGAAAGCCCGTCGCGCTCGGGGTCGTCGCGCTGGCGATCATTGCCGCTACGGCGCTGGGGCTTCCGGCACTCGGAGTGCCAACGACGGGAAAAATCCCTGAGGGCTTGCCAAGCCTTGCAGGTCCAGCTCTCAGGCTGCGCGATGTCGAGGGAATCGTTCCGCTGGCGGCCGGTTGCCTGCTGCTGGCGTATATTGAGGGTGTGTCAGCGGCGCGCACCTTTGCTGCAAAGCACGGATATGCCCTCGATCCCCGGCAGGAGCTGCTTGCCATCGGCGCGGCCAATCTCGCGGCCGGAATGGCGCACGGCTACCCTGTGGCCGGCGGTCTGTCGCAGTCGGCCGTGAACGACAAGGCGGGCGCCCGCACGCCGTTGGCACTTGTCGTTGCCTCGATGACGCTTGCGCTTTGCCTGCTGTTTCTGACCGGCCTGCTGGAAAACCTGCCGAAGGCGGTGCTGGCCGCCGTCGTCCTGACCGCGGTGTCCGGCTTGCTGGACTTTCCGGCGCTGCTGCGGATGTGGCGGATAAGCCGGTTGGATTTTCTCGCGGCGACAATTGCGCTCGTCGCCGTGCTGCTGCTTGGAATACTTCAGGGCATCCTGCTCGCGGCCATCGCATCGATCTTGCTGCTGCTCGCCCGGGTCTCGAGCCCGCACGTCGCGTTCCTCGGCCGCGTGCCCGGAACCGACAGCTATTCCGACCTGGATCGCCATCCCGAGAATGAGCCGCTGTCTGATGCGATCGTCTTTCGGCCCGAGGCGTCGCTGATCTACGTCAATGCCGATGCGATCATCGAGACAGTCCTGAACCGGATTCGCAAGACCGCTCCCTCTGTCGTCGGCCTTGCCATCTGCGATCTCTCCGCAGCACCCTATGTCGACCTCGCGGGCTCCCGCATGCTGCATGAACTGCACGCTGAATTGATCAGTCGCGGTATTACGTTGCGCATCATAGGTGCACATGGCTCAGCCCGCGATTTGCTGCGGGCTGATGGCGTGGAAAAAAAGGTCGGGGGACTTGACCGAACTCTCACGCTCGACGGTGCGCTCCGCGCCAAAGCCGAATAAGAGCGGCCGACGCCGCGGCAGTTGCCGATGGCCAACGCAATGCGTTCGATCCGGCTTACCGGAGGCTTGACTTAGATCAAGGTCCCCTCGACGGGCAGCGACTTCCCTACCGGGAGACAATACAGATCGGGGATATGCCCATGGACAAACTATTTGTGTCAGGTGATGCGATGTCCGGGCTGGTTGCCTCGGCCATGGAATACATGGTCGATAGCGGCCAGCGCACCGTTCTGTTCCTCGACGTCATGCGCCGGCGAGGGGACCAGTATCGCGAGCACCTCGCCGAGACCGCGCCGAATGTGTTGAACTATTCGGTCGAACTGATCATGGACGGGAGAACGCTGGAACATCCTGTCAACTACGCCCTGGTGCGCGTCATTCCGCCACAGGGCGTGGAAATTGATCTCAATCGGCGGCCGTTCATCGTCATCGATCCCCGCGCTGGTCATGGCCCCGGAATTGGCGGGTTCAAGGCCGACAGCGAAATCGGCGTCGCCATGAAGGCCGGTCATCCCTGTTATTTCATCGGCTTCCTGCCGGAGCCGATGCCCGGCCAGACCATCGAACGCATTGCGCGGGCCGAGGCGCAATTCATCGAGAAGGTCACCGCCCTGCATCCCGACGCCGACGGCAAGCCGTGCGTGATCGGCAACTGCCAGGCGGGCTGGGCGGTCATGATCCTGGCGTCGCTGCGACCGGAGCTGTTCGGTCCGATCATCGTCGCCGGCGCCCCGCTGGCATATTGGGCGGGAGTCCACGGCAAAAATCCCATGCGCTATGCGGGGGGCCTGCTCGGCGGCAGCTGGCTGACCGCGCTGACCAGCGATCTCGGAGGCGGCAAGTTCGACGGTGCGTGGCTGGTGCAGAACTTCGAGGGCCAGAATCCTTCGAATACGCTATGGACCAAGCAATATAACGTATTTTCCAAGGTGGACACCGAGGCCGATCGCTATCTCGAATTCGAGCGTTGGTGGGGCGGGCACGTCAATCTCAATGCGGAGGAAATCCAGTTCATCGTTGATGAACTCTTTGTCGGCAACAACCTTGCCGCCGGCCGTATCAAAATGTCCGACGGCACTGCGGTCGATCTCCGCAACATCAAGTCCCCGATCGTGGTGTTCTGCTCCAAGGGTGACAACATCACCCCGCCGCAGCAAGCGCTGCACTGGATCCTTGACCTCTATGCCGACGTCGACGAGATCAGGGCCCATGGGCAAACGATCGTCTACACCATCCACGAAACCGTAGGGCATCTCGGGATCTTCGTGTCGGGCGGCGTGGCGAAGAAGGAACACAGCGAATTTTCCAGCAATATCGATCTGATCGATGTCCTGCCTCCCGGGCTCTACGAAGCAACGTTCGAGGCGAGAAGCGCAGATACTGTAAACGTCGACCTGGTCGTCGGACAGTGGGTGATGCGCTGCGAACAGCGGACGCTCGATGACGTTCGCGCCATGGGTGTCAATTCGCCGGAAGATGAGCGCCGATTCGCAGCTGCCGCGCGCGTGTCTGAAATGAATCTCGCTGCGTACCAGAAATTCGTCCAGCCCTGGCTCAAGTCCATGGTGACGCCGCAGATAGCCGACCTCATGCGCAACTTGCATCCGTTGCGTGTGCAATACGAAGCCTTCAGTGGCCGAAATCCCTTGATGAAGACGGTGGAGGCGGCGGCGGAGAAGGTCCGTGAGCACCGCAAGCCGGCCGTATCAGACAATCCATTCGTCGCTTTCCAGGAGACGGTATCACAGCAAATCGTCACCGCGCTCGATAAATGGCGCGACTCGCAGGAGGCTTTCAGCGAAGCGCTGTTCCTTTCGGTGTATGGATCACCCGCGCTTCAGGCCGCCGTCGGGATTGATCCGCAGTCGACGCCGTCGCGAAAGCTGGAGATGTCTGCGCAATACCGCGAGCGCTTGCAGGCGCGGATCGCGGAGTTGAAATCGCAGATCGGCCATGGCGGTCTCCGGGAGGCGACTATTCGAGCTCTGCTGTATGTCGGCATGGCGCGGGGAATGGTGGATGAACGGAGCCTCGAGGCATTGCGCCGGGTTCGAAGCAACGACAGCGGGACGCGCATTACGCTCGCGCAATTCAAGACGATGGTGCGGGAGCAGTTCTTCATGTTGTTGCTCGACCAGGATGCCGCGCTGGCGGCCATTCCGAAACTGCTTCCCGAAAGCGCGGATCAACGGCGCGCTGGTCTTGCGGCAATCCGCGAGGTCCTGTCCGCCAGCGCCGAAATCTCCGGTGAAGCGGCCAAGCGCTTGAAGCAGGTCGGTCAGCTATTTGGCGGCGACACGTCGTCGGTTCCGGAAAGACAGGCGGGCGTTGTCCCTTTCGATCCAAAGGCCAAGGCGTCGTAGTGCCATCTGGGGAAAACCGGAGTGTCGGGATGAATATCATGCCAGCAGATGCGAACGAGAAACGGCCCGGCGTCAAGTATGAGCGCCTGATCGCAGCCGCCAAGGCGATTCCGGCGGTATCGACTATCGTCGTGCACCCCTGCGACGAGAGCTCATTGCGCGGCGCCGTCGAGGCCGCAGAAGCCGGCATCATCAAGCCGATCCTCGTCGGTCCCGCGGCGAAGATCCGGGACACAGCAGCCAAATACGGCCTCAACATCGCTGACTTCGAGATCGTCGATGCCCTGCACAGCGAAGACGCTGCCGCCAAGGCCGTCGAGCTGATCCATGCGGCCAGAGGCGAAATGCTGATGAAGGGCAGTCTGCATACCGACGAGCTGATGCGCAGCGTCACCGCAAGGGCGACGGGATTGCGCACCGAGCGACGCATCAGCCATGTGTTCGTCATGGACGTGCCGGCCTATGCCGACACGCTGTTCGTCACTGATGCCGCGATCAATATCTTCCCGGATATCGAGGTCAAGCGGGACATCATCCAGAATGCCATTGACCTCTACACCCAAGCCGGATTCGGCTCGTCGCCTCGCGTAGCGATCCTGTCGGCGGTCGAGACCGTAACCACCAAGATTCCGTCCACGATAGAGGCGGCGGCGCTCTGCAAGATGGCGGATCGCGGGCAGATCACCGGCGGGGTCCTTGATGGACCGCTTGCCTTTGACAATGCGATCGACATCGAGGCGGCAAGGATCAAGGGTATCAAGTCGGAAGTGGCGGGCCGCGCCCAGATCCTGGTCGTGCCGGATCTCGAGGCCGGCAACATGCTGGCGAAGAACCTTGCCTATTTTGCCAAAGCGGATGGCGCGGGGATCGTGCTCGGCGCCCGCGTGCCGATCGTGCTGACCTCGCGGGCGGATTCGCCGCGGGCGCGCATGGCCTCCTGCGCCATCGCGTCGCTCTATGCGGATGCACGACGCCGGCGCGCGTCGATTGTGGCTGCGTGACCGCCATGGACAGCATCCTCGTCGTCAATGCCGGATCTTCAAGTGTCAAGTTTCAGATTTTTGCGGTTTGCGGCGATGGCCAGCTGCGCCGGCAGGTCAAGGGCCAGATGGACGGCGTAGGAAGCCGTCCGCGACTGCGCGCGAGCGGAAGCGATGGCGATCCGCTGGCCGACCGGGCTTATGCGATCGATAAGGTCCCGGATGTGACGGCGGCGTTGGCTGTCGCGGGCGACTGGCTGCGCGACGAGCTTGGAGTGAGGCCTCTGGCCGTCGGCCATCGGGTCGTTCACGGCGGACCGGATTACGATCAACCAGTTCTGCTCGATCATGCCGTGGTGACGCGCCTGGAACGGTTCAGTTCGCTGGCACCGTTGCACCAGCCGTACAATCTGGCGCCGATCCGTTCGCTATTGGCCAATTTCCCGACGCTGCCGCAGGTCGCCTGTTTCGATACGGCGTTTCACCGCAGTCACGGTGATCTGGCGGATTATTATGCAATTCCGCGTCAGCTCCATGCCGAAGGGATCAGACGCTACGGTTTTCACGGTCTATCCTACGAATACATCGCCAGGACCTTGCCCCATGTTGCGCCCGATATCGCAAGCGGACGGGTCATCGTCGCCCATCTCGGCAGCGGCGCTTCGATGTGCGCCCTCAAGGGCGGGCATAGCGTCGAGAGCACCATGGGTTTTTCGGCGCTCGACGGACTCGCGATGGGTACCCGGCCAGGACAGATCGACCCCGGCGTCGTGCTGTTTCTCATTTCCGAAAGGGGAATGTCGGCTTCGAACGTGCAGAATTTTCTCTACCGCGAATGCGGATTGAAGGGCCTGTCCGGCGTCAGCAACGACATGCGGGAACTGGAGGCCAGCAAGGATCCGCATGCGGCGTTCGCTGTCGATTACTTTGTCTACCGCGCCGGTCTGAGTGCGGGAATGCTCGCTGCTGCCTTGCAGGGCATCGACGCTTTCGTGTTCACCGCCGGTATCGGCGAGAATTCGATCGGTATCCGCGAAAGGATCGCCGGGAAGCTCGCATGGCTCGGCGTTACACTCGACCCGGCCGAGAATTCCGTTCACGCGCTGAAAATATCTCGGCCCGACAGCAAGGTGCCGGTTTACGTCGTGCCGACCGACGAGGAACTGATGATTGCGCAGCACACCTTGTCGCTGCTGATGAACAGCAAATCTTCCGGCCAGAAACAGACGAGGGTATCATGACAATCCCGGTCTATCCTGACACCAATGTCGCGTTGAAGGGCCGAAAGGGCCTCATCGTGGGGATCGCCAATGAGCAATCCATCGCCTGGGGATGCGCGAAGGCGTTTCGGGCGCTGGGCGCGGATCTCGCCGTCACCTACCTGAACGAGCGGGCCAGAAAGCACGTCGAGCCGCTCGCCAGGGAACTGGACGCGCCGATCTTCATGCCGCTCGACGTCAGCATCGAAGGACAGCTCGAGCAGGTCTTCGAGCGGATCCAGAAGGAATGGGGCCAGCTCGATTTCCTGCTTCATTCCATCGCGTTTTCACCGAAGGAGGCCCTGCACGGGCGCGTGGTCGATGTCGGCCGCGACGGCTTCCTCAAGACAATGGATGTATCCTGCTGGTCATTCATGCGGATGGCTCATCTGGCCGAGCCGTTGATGAAGAACGGCGGCACGCTGTTCACCATGACCTACTACGGCAGCCAGATGGTCGTGAAGAATTACAATGTCATGGGGCTGGCGAAGGCCGCGCTGGAAGCCGCAGTCCGCTATATCGCGGCTGAGCTTGGCCCAAAAGGCATTCGCGTCCACGCGATCTCGCCGGGTCCGCTGGCGACACGGGCCGCTTCGGGTATTCCGGAATTCGACGAATTGATGGACAAGGCACAGTCCGAGGCGCCGACGCGCAGCCTGGTGAGTATCGATGACGTTGGCAGGGCGACGGCCTTCCTGGCGCTTGATGGAGCCAAGCTGATCACGGGCGGCGTCACCTATATCGACGGCGGCTATCACATCGTCGATTGAGGCCGGCCGCGCGCCGGCGGAATCAGCGATAATGCAGGGCGATCAGCTCGGCGACGCAGGCCGGTCGCGCGCCGCCCTCGATCTCGATGACGACGCGGTAATTGACCCGCAACCCGTTGGACGGCGCTTCCTCGGCTTCGGCGATCCCGATGCGGCCTCGCAGCCGTGAACCCGCCGGCACCGGCGCCAGATAGCGGATGCGGTCCGCGCCGTAGTTCAACGTGTTCTTCATGCCCTTGAGTGCCATCACCGAGCGGATGAACATCGGCGTCAGGCTAAGCGAGAGCAGTCCGTGCGCGATGGTGGTGCCGCCGGGAAGCTCGCGCTTGGCGCGCTCCTGATCGACATGGATCCATTGCTCGTCGCAGGTTGCCTCCGCGAACCGGCTGATGCGATCCTGGGTCACCTCGATCCAGTCGCTGACGCCGACCTCGGTGCCGACCGCGGATTTGATCTCGTCGAAGCCGTCGAATACCCGCATTTGGCTCACCTGGCCTTTGTTGGGATCGTCAGAGCGTCATGGTAGGAACGCGGTCGGGAATCACGAGTTCGGCTTCCGTCACGGCCATGACCTCGGCGACGCTGGTCTCAGGCGCGATCTCCAGCAAGGTCGCCCTGCCGCCGGGAAAGCCGATCACGGCCATGTCGGTCACGACCAGGTCGACCGGCCGCGAGGAAGTCAAAGGCAGGTTGCATTTGACGACGATCTTGGACTTGCCCTTGGCGGCATGCTGCATGGCGATGATCACGCGCTTGGCGCCGGTCACCAGATCCATGGCGCCGCCCATTCCCGGCACCATCTTGCCCGGGATGGTCCAGTTCGCGAGATGACCCGCCGCGTCGACTTGGAGGCCGCCGAGCACGGTCACGTCGACATGGCCACCGCGGATCAGGCCGAACGACATCGCGCTGTCAAAAGTGGAGGCACCGGGAAGGGCGCTGATCGGCTTTCCGCCGGCATCGGTCAGCAGGGGATGGGACAGGCCTTGCTCCAGGATCGGCCCGGTGCCGATCAATCCGTTCTCCGACTGGAAGAATACGCTGATCCCGGCCGGGACGTAGTTCGACACCAGGCTGGGGATGCCGATGCCGAGATTGACGAGATTGCCGGACCTGAGTTCTTGTGCCACCCGGCGGGCGATAATGATCTGTGGGTCCATGCGTCACCCGTTTGCGATGAGATAGTCGACCAGCGGCGCCGGCGTCATGACATGGTCGGGTGCGATGACGCCGATCGGAACGATGTTGTCTGAACTGACAATGACGGTGTCTGCGGCCATCGCCATGATCGGATTGAAGTTGCGTGCGGTGAGCGCGTAGGAAAGGTTGCCGGAATAGTCGGCGAGGAAGGCATGAATGAGCGCGAATTCGGCGCGCAGCGCCGTCTCCAGCAGGAATTGCTTGCCATCGATCTCGATCTGACGCTTGCCTTCGCTGACGGTGGTGCCGACGCCGGTCGGCGTCAGCACGCCGCCGAGACCGCATCCGCCGGCGCGTATCCGTTCTGCCAGCGTGCCCTGTGGAATAAGGTCGACGGCGATCTGATTCGCCAACATCAGCTTCTGCACCTTCGGATTGAGCCCGATATGGCTTGCGGTCATGCGCGAGACCAGCGCGGCATCGATTAGTTTGCCGATACCTTTGCCCGGCAGCGCCGCGTCGTTGCTGATGAGAATGAGATCAGACTTGCGCTGTCTCACCAATTCGTCGAGCAGCCGTTCAGGCGTTCCCACCCCCATGAATCCGCCAATCATGACGGTTGCGCCGTTGGGGATCATCGCGATGGCTTCTTCGGCGGAAACGGCTTTCATGACAGCTCCGATCTGCAATCGGGAAAGGGTCGAGCCTTTTGGCCATCTGGTGCCGGCTGGTCACCCCGGGCTTTGATCTGCATCAAGGGTCCTGAAAGGGTGGGAAGGCAAGGGTGATGCAGGTGGCAGTGCCGTACCGTCGTCTCGTCATTGTGCGCGGCGCGGGACGAGATGCCGTCGCTCTATGCGGAATATCTCCGTACGTGGTTCGGAGGCGGTTGATGCCGCTTCAATTTCTGGTTGGGTGCAGCGTCAGCGTGATCAATATCATGATCCATGCGCTGATTACGCTTGTTGCTATCGGGATTGCGCGTCGCGCTGGCCTGCAACTCACGTCGCGGGTGCGGCTGCATCTGATGACCGTGATGGTCGTCACTGCGTTGGTGCTCATGATGGCGCACACCGCCGAGATCATCGTTTGGTCTCTGGCCTATGCCGCCGTCGGCGCGGCCCCTGCAGGCAGCGATCTCCTGGATTTTGCTTTCGTGAATTACACCACGCTGGGCTATGGCGACGTGACGCCGTTGAAAGAGTGGCGGCTTATTGGGCCGATGACCGCAATGAACGGCATCCTGATGTTTGGCTGGTCGACGGCGGTGCTGTTCGAGGTGCTGCGAAAGACGATCGAGCATCTCGCGTTGATCGCTCGTTCCGATGCGTCGTTCAGTTCTGCAGATCCAGGCTAGCGAGCTGCGGCCGGTCCAACAGCACGATCTGGCGCTGGCTTGGGCCGAGGAAGCCGAGAATTCCCCGGCCGTGGAGATTGGACAGCGCGCGCGAAACCGTCTCCAGCGTCAGCCCCAGATAGTCCGCGATATCTCGGCGGCTCATCGGCAGCGCGATGATGTCGGTTGGCGTCAGGCGGCGGTCCATCTCGAGCAGGAAGGCGGCGACGCGCTCCAGCGCGGTCTTGCGTCCCAGCAGCAGCATGTGATCCTCGGCGTGCTGCAGGTTGCTGGTGGTCAGACTGAGCAGATTGCTGGCGACCAGCGCGTCGTGTCCTGCCACGCTCTCGAGGCTGCTGCGCTTGAGCAGGCGGAGCATGGTGTCGACGATCGCTTCAGCGGTGAACCGGTGGACGTCGCTGTTCTCCAGGCCGAAGATGTCGCCGACCAGATGAAAGGCGCCGATCTGGCGGCGGCCATCCGATAACAATTTGTAGGAACGCACGGCGCCTGACGTCACCTGGTACACGTAGGTCGCCGGCTCCTTCTCTCCGTAGATCTCCACGCCCTTCTTGTAGCTGAATTCGCCTGCGGCAACACGGGCTTGTGACGCGGAGGCGGCATTCAACCCAAGAATTGGAGGGGCCTTGGCCGGGGTGGTGTTGAAGCGGGAAAGCATGGCTCAACCCCTGGTTAATCAAACTGGCAGTCTTAGGTCGGGATATTTGAGGTATCCTGATGACGACAATATACCATTCCACCGAAGGTGGTGTACGATAGGGGCCAATCCCGATGCCATTGGCTTAAGGGACATTGTCCCAAAGGACAGGGTGCGGGCGAGTGGCGTCGAGGGCGTTCGAACGTCATGATCAGATTTATTCGTACCGGTGAGCTTATTGTTTTTCTTGCCGCGACGCTGACGCCGGCTTGTCTGTCGGCGCAGGAATTGCGTCCGCGATCAATCCTGGTTCTCGATCAATCGGATTTGCGCGGGCCGTTTTACTATCAGGTATTTTCGGGACTGCGCGCCGTGGTGGCGGCCGATACCCATGAGCACACCACGCTCTACGCGGAGAATCTCGACTTGAGCCGCTTCGAGGGACCTGCGCACGAGGCCAGCCTGCAACGCTACCTCCAGGAGAAATACCACGACAGGCAGATTGGCGTCATCGTCGCCGTGGGTGCGGCGGCGCTCGAATTGGTATTGCACTGGCGCGCAGAATTATGGCCGGGAATCCCGATCGTGTTCGCGATGGTCGACGAGATCGACTATGCGCGGCTGAAGCTTCCACCCGACGTGACCGGCGGGATTGTCAAATTGGGTCTCGCCGACACGATCGCTGCGGCGCGTGCCGTCGTACCGGGTCTCAAGACGATCGTCTTTGTCGGTGACCCCTGGGATCGGCAGGTGATCTTTCGCAACTGGGACGACGAGATCCCAACCGCCGCCAACGGTCTCAACGTCGCCGAGATTATCGGTCTTCCGATGGGGGAGACTCGCAGGAAGGTTGCCGAATTGCCTGACGACAGTGCCATCATCTATTCGGCAATGTACTCCGATGGGGAGGGCACCTTCTATCCGCCCGCGACCGCGCTTGCGTTGATTGCCGAGAAAGCCAACCGGCCCATCATCGTAGGCGCCGAGACGTTCCTTGCACCGGGAGGGATCGGCGGGTTCGTCCTGGTCCCCGATTTGATCGGCGCCGATGCGGCGAGGCTGGCGCTGCGAATTCTTGACGGTGAATCCCCGGCAAACATTGCGCCGACGGCGGGAGGCGTGAGGCCGATCTTCAATTGGGGGCAGATGCAGCGCTGGCGGGTCGGCGAATCCAGTCTTCCTGCCGGCAGCGAAATCCGGTTTCGCGAGCCCGCCCTGTGGGAAAAGTATCGATGGCAGAGCATAACCGCCTTCTTCGTCGTTCTGCTGCAGGCGGGCCTGATCGCTGTCCTGCTTTACGAGAGGAAGTGGCGCCACCGTGCGGAATTCGAATCCCGGCACCGAATGTCGGAGCTCGCACATGTCAATCGAAGCGCGACTGCAGGTGAACTGTCTTCGTCGATCGCGCACGAGCTTAATCAACCTTTGGGCGCGATCCTGACCAATACCGAGACGGCCGAACTGATCCTGAGCGGCCCATCTCCCGATCTCGGGGAAGTCAGGGAAATCCTTGCCGATATCAGGCGAGATGATTTGCGCGCCAACGAAGTCATTCGCCGCTTGCGCAGCTTCATGAAACGAACGACGTTCGAGACCAGGGACATCGATCTCAACCAGCTCCTGCGTGAGGTGTTCGATTTTCTTTCGATGCAGGCCTCAGGCCGCAATGTCGCGCTATACTTGAAGGCCTGCCCGGAGGCGCTAAGGGTGAAGGGGGATGCCATTCAGCTGCAGCAGGTCATTATCAATCTGATCGTCAACAGCATGGACGCGATGGCGGCGATTCCCTACGGGCGGACCGTGATCGGCGTTGCGGAAATGAGCGGCGGAAAGTCCGCGATCATCTCGATCGCCGATTCAGGGCCGGGTATTCCGGAGGACAAGCTCGCCGAAGTCTTCGATCCGTTTTTTACCACCAAGGAGCAGGGCATGGGCATCGGGCTCTCTATCGCGCGAACGATCATCCAGGCTCACCAAGGTCGCATCTGGGCCGAAAACGACGCCGAAGGTGGGGCAGTGTTTCACGTTTCCCTGCCTTTGTCGGCGGCTTGAACAACGAGTATGTGTGGGGGAGAAGTGGGACAATTGACCGGCATCGTTCATGTTGTCGACGACGATGCATCATTCAGAACGGCGATCGAGCGCCGCCTGAGGCAAGCCGGCTATCAAGTCCTAACCTACCCGTCCGCCCAGCAATTGCTGGACCGCCTGCCGGAGGGGAACGAGCCCGGCTGCATTCTTCTGGACGTCCGGCTACCGGGACTGAGCGGGCCCGACCTGCAGGAGCGCCTCGGCGAACTCGGCTCAGCCATGCCAATCGTGTTTCTTACCGGCCATGCCGACATCCCGACCACCGTCAGGGCGATCAAGGCCGGCGCCGAGGATTTTCTGACCAAGCCGGTGTCATCAGAACATTTGCTCCATGCGATCGAGCGGGCGCTGGCGCACCATGAGGTCGTGCTTGGCCAAAGGCACAGAATGGACTCCGTGCGCTCCTTAATCGCGAAACTGACGCCGCGGGAGCGCCAAGTCTTCGACCTTATCGTTCGAGGCAAGATCAACAAGCAGATCGCGCATGAGCTGGGGACGACTGAGCGAACCGTCAAGGCGCATCGCCACCAGGTGATGGAGAAGGCAAAGGTGCAGTCTCTGGCAGAGCTTGTGTCGATTGCGGAGCGCCTCGGCCTGCTCTCAAAAGGCCCCGAGCCCGACGGCCACAGCTAGCGAGGCACCGGTAACCCTCATGCAGGCCTGTCCCAAGGGACAATATGCAAACCGGCCGGGAGAACGTAGCTTCGACCATTGGTGTGTTGCCCCACGCGTCGGTTGGCCTGCCTGATATTGGCCGCTTCAGCCTGCGGCGTTCTGACCGTCTCTTACATTTTTTGCATTCAACTGATGGTTAAAGATGTCCGCAGGCAGGATACAGAGGCTTCCAACTTGTCGAATCGAAAAGTCGTTCTTGTCGTCGACGACGATCCATCGACGCTGCGAGGCGTGAAACGGCTGCTGAGGGAACACGGCTTCGAAGCCGTTCTGTTCGACTCCGCGCAGGCGCTGCGACGGCATGATGATTTCGATGCATGTTGCATCATTCTGGATATCAATCTGAGCGACGGGTCCGGCATCGATCTGCGAAACCATCTCAAGGCGACAGGCATTTTGCTGCCGGTCATCTATATCACCGGCAATGACAACGATGCGACGCGCTTGGCCGCACTGCAGTCCGGATGTATCGCCTATCTGACGAAACCATTCCCGGCGAAATCGCTGATCGAACCACTTGAAATGGCCTCGGCCGATTCGGCGTAAGTCTTCCAATAGCGGTGATCATTTCTGGATAGCTTGATCGAAGAGTCGGGGTCAGGCGCCCTGCCGGATGGTCACGAATTGAATTGAGCAAGCTGACCCCTGTGAATGGGTCAATCCGGCTTGCCGATGCGTGACGCTTTTATCACAGTTGTCGCCAGGTGTTGCTGACGTTGATTCAGATCAAGCATCAAGGCTGTGCGCTCATCAGCTTTTTGGTTAGCCTGGAAAAAAAGAGAACGCCTCGCAATTCCCTCCGGATCGGTAGCGTCAACGTTGCTGATTGGTCCCGGGAGCTGAAGCAGGCGCGGACCGTAGCGGCAGGTGTAGGGGGGACTTGGTATGCCGTCATCCGATACGAAGCGAATGTCCGGTCGAAATGAACTTGCCAGAATAATCATTTTGGCCGGTTGGATCGGGGCCTGCGTGGGAGCGATCGGCCAGGTCACGCAATCCCAGGCGCAGCAACTGCTGCCGGACTCACGCAGTGAGATTGCGGATCAAGAGCGTTTATCCTGGACGCTGAGCAAGTTTCCTCCGCAGCCGTACATGAACGAGATCTATTGGAAGCAGTACAGCGGCGATACTCCGGCATTCTTTCGCGATTCCCTGCTGCAGTTCGTGGCCCGCACCTACTATTTGACACGCGACAATTCCGATGGATCAAAGTCGCAGGCCTGGGCAGCCGGAGGTTGGGTGGCATTTCGCTCAGGTCTGATCGGCGACGTGTTCGGGGTGCATGTGGCTGCCTATACCTCGCAACCGATTTTCGCTCCGCCCGATCAGGATGGCACGAAACTGCTGTCACCCGGCCAGAATTCGATCGGCGTGCTGGGGCAGATCTATGGACGCGTGCAAATCGGTGACCAGGAAATTCGCGGCGGCCGCCAATTGGTGGACACCCCTCTCATCAACCCGCAAGACAATCGGATGGTGCCAAACACTTTTGAGGGCGCGACTCTGGTGTCGTTGCCGGACAGGGATCGGAACTATGATTACTCGGTCGGCTATCTCTGGAACATAAAGCAGCGCGACTCGAACGACTTCAGTCCGATGTCGGACGCCCTGGCGGGCAAAGACGTCTTCAATCATGGCGCGGCGTTCGGGATGGTCAAATACCGGCCGCTTCCAGGGCTGTCGCTGGCCGCCATGGACTACAACGTCCAGGACTTCGTCAACACGGGCTTCGGTCAGGCAGAGTATGATTTCAGGCAGCCGAAGGGGGCTCCAAACTTCATCATCGGCGCCAATGTCATCGGTCAACGAAGCGTTGGCGACAATCTGCTCAGCGGGACCGCATTTGAGACCTATCAGGCTTCTGCCAAAGCGCAGATGGTTCATGCTGGATGGACGTTGTTCGTCGCGGGTTCGATTACGGGCAATGAATCCAAGATATTTTCGCCATACGGCACCAAACCGAACTACACCGACATGCAGCAGTCGTCTTTTGACAACGCCAATGAAAAGGCCATTGGTGGCAGCGTGGCGTATGATTTCGGTGCGGTTGGTCTTTCCGGAGTCAGCACAGGGGCGTGGTACACGCATGGCTGGGACGCCATCAACACCAGCACGAACCTGGGTATCGCCAATCGGAACGAGCTGGACCTCTGGATCCAATACCGTCCCACCGAAGGCCCGCTGAAAGGTTTTCGCCTCAAGACGCAATACGCGAATGTCTGGCAGCAGGGTAACGTCCGGGAGAGCCAGCCGGAGTTTCGTTTCATCGTCGACTATACTGTCCTGTTCCGTCCGCCCCCACAAACAAAATAGGTCTTTTTGCTGCGTCGCACCTTGGCCGCGGTGCCGCCCACGCCGCGACGCCCTGCAACATCAGGCCATCAAGATTTCCATCGCTGACGAGAACGACGAGCACATCGCCGGGTCTCGCGCGCGCGATTGCGTCGTGGTTGCCCTCCCTCCGTCCCGCAACGACCTGATTGGCGGATTTCGGGGTGTTGCTTGATCCCCGATCAAGCCGCCGATATGCCGCAACCTTGCCTGGTCACGCGACTGGTTTGTGACAGGGCAAATTGCTGCGCTGACCCTCGGCATTTCCGTGATGCTGCTCGTGATTGCGCCGCTCCATGGCGAACTGCCAGTCTCGCCGATCGATCAGAGAGCAGCCGGGTGAAATGAGTCTTGGCGGCTTGATTTGGATCAACACTCGGTATTCGGCGGATGGGGCCCAATGCGATCAAGAATAACAATCACCGCATCGGGAGGAGTTCATGTCCAAGGGCGCCAAGAATCAGGATGGCCGGATCGATCGGTTTTTTTCCGGACCCGGGGCACGGGCGGATAGCTGGCGCGATCTCGTGGACGCCGCAAAGGCATGGACGAGGAGTCCGGGCGATCACGCCAGATTTGACGCGCTGCTCACTCAACTGGCGGTGACCGAGGAATATCACGGCTATCCGGGCCCGCATCTGATGGCCGCGCTTGCGGAGAGCGCATCGTCAGACGACGCCGCAGGCACGGCGTCGCTGGCAGTCCGGATCACGCAGGCGCTGCAAACGCGATCGTTCCGGCAGCACGCCGGCGATTGGAATCTTCATGATGAGGGCGAGGGCACGGCGCCCGACCTCTTGCCGCCGTCCTTCGGCCGGACCGAGACGCATCGGCCCTATTTCGAGACACTGATCGTCACCGGTGTTGCCGCGTCGAATTGGCCGACGCTTTGCGCCGAATGGCGGCGGCTGCGACGTCCCATCGACTCCTTCATCTATGAGCCGGTGTTCGTCGGCAGTTTCGAAGACGCATTCTGCGCCGCCATCCTCAATCCGGACATTGCAGCCGTCGTGATCAACGAGGGATTCACGTTCCGGTCGCGGCACGATGCGCCGGTGTTGCGGAGCTTGACGGCGTCAATGGATCAGCAGGAGGATTCCGACGTCTCGGCGCTGAAGCTGGCGCACGTGCTGAAGCGCGTCCGGCCCGAGCTTGACCTTTACATGATCTCAAACCGCCGGGTCGAGCAACTGGCCGGGAATCCGGAGGCCGATGTCGTTCGCCGGATCTTCTATTCGGTCGAGGAGCTGCTGGAATTGCACCTCGCCGTGCTGGAAGGGGTGCAGGACCGTTTCGACACGCCGTTCTTCGACAATCTCAAGAAATATGCGCAGCGTCCGATCGGGACCTTCCATGCCTTGCCGATTGCGCGCGGAAAATCCGTCTTCAGATCGGATTGGATCCGCGACATGGGTGAATTCTACGGACCCAATCTGTTCCTGGCCGAGAGCAGCGCCACCACCGGCGGCCTGGACAGCCTGCTCGAACCGACCGGCAACATCAAGGAGGCGCAGGACAAGGCTGCGCGGGCCTTCGGGGCGGACCACGTCTTCTTCGTCACCAACGGAACCTCGACATCCAACAAGATGGCGGTGCAGGCGCTGCTCGGACCAGGCGACATCGCGATCGTCGATCGCAACTGCCACAAGTCGCATCATTACGGCATGGTGCTCTCAGGCGCGCAACCGCTCTACGTCGAGGCGTTCCCGATGACGGAATATTCGATGTACGGCGCGGTGCCGCTGCGAACGATCAAGCAGGCGCTGCTGAACCTGAAGGCCGAAAACAGGCTGGATCGGGTCAAGATGCTGGACCTGACCAACTGCACGTTCGACGGTCACATCTACAACACCCGCCGGGTCATGGAGGAATGTCTCGCCATCAAGCCCGACCTGATCTTCCTGTGGGATGAAGCATGGTTCGGGTTCGCACGGTTCTCACCGTTCCTTCGTCCGCGCACCGCCATGGGCGCCGCCAACGACATCGACGAGTGGCTGCACGATCCGAAATCGGTCGCGGTCTATGAGAAGCAGCGCTCAGAACTTGGCGCGAATCCGTCGGATGAGGTGCTACTCGAGACCCGCCTCGTTCCTGACCCGCGTCTGGTGCGGCTGCGCGTCTACCAGACCAACTCGACGCACAAGTCGATGTCGGCGCTGCGGCAAGGCTCGATGCTGCTGGTCAAGGACGTCGATTTCCACACCGTCGAGGCGCAGTTTCACGAAGCCGTCTTCACCCATGCGTCAACGAGCCCCAACCAGCAGCTGATCGCCAGCCTCGACGTGGCCCGCCGCCAGATGGAGCTGGAGGGCTATGGCCTGGTCGAAAACGCGATGGAGATCGCGTTCGCGATCCGTGAGGCGGTCGCGGCAAACCCGCTGATCTCGAAATATTTCCGCATCCTCGGCGCCGACATGATGGTGCCAAGTCAGTATCGCGAGAGCGGATTCGTCGACTTTCTGGTGCCGGGCGCGAACTGGGCGACGGCGCTGCGCAGCCTGCGGGAAGACGAGTTCTGCCTCGACCCGACGCGCATGACGCTGGTCTGTGGCACCGCCGGATTCGACGGCACGCAGTTCAAGGGCATTCTCGCCAACCGCTATGGCATCCAGCTCAACAAGACCTCGCGCAATTCGGTGCTGCTGCAGTCCAACATCAACAATACCCGCAGCGATGTTGCGCATCTCATCCGGGTGCTGGCCGAGATCAGCGGCGAGATCGATCGGGGTCTCAGCCATGGCGGCGTTAACGCGCGAAAGACGTTCGAGGCGCGCGTCAGGAGCCTGATGACCGACGTACCTGATCTGCCCAACTTTTCGCATTTCCATGACAGCTTCCGTGGCGATGCCGGCACCAAGACCAACGAAGGCGATATCCGCAGCGGCTTCTATGCCGCCTACAACGCGGCGGGATGCGAATACATCCGCCTCGCGGACGCCGAGATCGACCGTCGCCTGAAGAACGGCCCGGAGCTGGTGTCGGCCAATTTCGTGATCCCGTATCCGCCGGGCTTTCCGATCATGGTGCCGGGGCAGGTCATCACCCAGGAGACCATCGACTTCATGCGCAAGCTCGATGTCAAGGAGATCCACGGCTACGACGCCGCCGAGGGATTGAAGCTCGTGCGACCGGAAGCGTTGGCGAAGCTCGGCGACCGCCATTCGCCGACGCATGGGATCAAGGCCGCTGCGGAATAGCGAGGCGTGAGAGGGAAGGGGTTGACATCATGATTAATTGGCTCGTGCAGACGCTCCGCAGCTATCCAGAGATCGCCATCTTCCTGTCGCTGGGGCTAGGCTATTACTTCGGCTCGTTCACCTACAAGGGTCTGGGCCTGGGAGCGGTCACCGCGACCCTGATCGCGGCGGTGATCATCGGCCAGCTCGAGATCAAGATTGGCAGTCCTCTCAAGCCGACCTTTTTCCTGATGTTCCTGTTCGCGATCGGTTACGGCGTCGGGCCACAATTTGTGCGCGGCGTCGCGAAGGATGGAATTCCGCAGGCATTGTTTGCCGTGGTGGTGTGCCTGTTCTGCCTGGGGGCGGCCTATTTGGGCGCGAAGCTGGCGGGTTATAGCGTCGGCTCGGCGGCGGGGCTCTATGCAGGATCGCAGACAATCTCCGCGTCATTGGGCCTGGCCACCGATGCGATCAACCGCCTTGGTCTGTCGCCCGAGGAAGCCAAGAACATATTGGATGCGATGCCGGTGGCCTATGCTGTCACCTACATTTTCGGAACCATCGGATCCGCAATCGTTTTGGCGCTGCTAGGTCCGGCGCTGCTGGGCATTGACCTCGAGGCAGCGTGCAAGCGGTATGAAGAGAAGCACGGGGGCAAAAAGGAGTCCGGCGGTCCCGGCACGGCCTGGTACCAGTTCGAATTGCGTGCGTACCGGATACGGGTGGGGGGGCAGATCGTAGGCAAGACGGTGCAGGAGGCCGAGGCGCTCCTTCCCGAGCATCGGGTTTTCATCCAGCGCATACGCCGCGGCGACAGCATCATGGATGCCACGGCCGATACCGTGTTTCGCGAAGGCGATATCGTGGCGCTGGCCGGCCGGCGCGAAGTCCTGGTGAATTTGATCGGCGCTGCTGCGGAGGAGGTCAACGACCGCGAACTGCTGGCGGTGCCGATCGAAGGCGTCGACGTCTATGTCACCAATAAGGAGGTCGACGGAAAGACGTTGGCCGAGCTGGCGACGTTGCCGGGCGCGCGCGGCGTGTTCCTGCGCAAGATTGTCCGCGGAGCGACCGCGACCAATATCCCGATTTTGGCGGCCACGCAGCTGCAACGCGGGGATATCGCGACCATCGTCGGACGATCCCCGGATGTCGCAGCCGGCACCAGGATGCTGGGTCATCCGGACCGCGTGACCGATGTGGCGGACGTGGCCTTCATCGGTGCGGCAATCACGATCGGGGCCCTGCTTGGTGCCATGGTCTACAAGGTCGGCAGTGTGCCGCTGACGCTATCAACTTCCGGCGGTGTCTTGATTGCCGGCCTCTTCTTCGGCTGGCTGCGTTCCGTGCGGCCGACCTTTGGCCGGATTCCGTCATCGACCGTCTGGTTCATGAACTCGGTCGGCCTGAATGTGTTCATCGCGGTGGTCGGACTCTCGTCCGGGCCAGGCTTTGTCGCCGGGTTGCAACAGCTCGGATTCAGCCTGTTTTTCTGGGGCGTCGCGGTGACGTCAGTGCCGCTGATACTCGCCATGTACGTCGGCAAATACGTCTTCCGGTTCGACGACGCCATTGTGCTCGGCTGTTGCTCCGGCGCACGCACCACAACAGCCTCGCTCGGCATGATCAATGACCGTGCCAAGAGCCAGATTCCGGGCCTGGGTTACACCGTCACCTACGCCGTCGGAAACACGCTGCTGACCGTCTGGGGCATGGTGCTCGTGATGCTGCTGACCTGACGTCGCGAGATCTCGATGAGCGCGTACCGAAAGGGGCTTGCTCATTAACTTTCCCCTTATGACGACCCCGTCGACAGAATTTCAAAAGAGAGGAGTGAGGCATGGCTGACATCATGACGCTACGGAAGTTTGAGGCTCTCAGTCCTTTCGAGATCAAGGACGAACTCATCAATCTCGCGAAGGCAACCTCCCGGACGACCCAATCCGCTTTCCTGAATGCGGGCCGAGGAAATCCCAATTGGATTGCCACCACGCCTCGCGAGGGATTTTTCCTGCTTGGGCAGTTCGCGGTGACCGAGAGCAAGCGTGTGATGGAGCATGCCGCCGGGATCGGGGGAATGCCTCAGGCCAGCGGCATTGCCGCCCGGTTCGAGGCCTGGCTCGCCAAGCATTCGGATATGCCGGGAGCTGGTTTCCTTTCTGCGATGACGGCATTTGCTGTCAAGACGTTTGGCTTCGACGGAGACGCCTTCGTCCACGAACTCGTCGACTCCATCATCGGTGACAATTATCCGGTCCCGGATCGCATGCTGGTCCACAACGAACGGATTGTGCACGAGTATCTGATGTGGGCGATGTGCGGTCAGCCTCGACCGCCCGGCAAGTTCGATCTTTACGCGGTCGAGGGCGGAACCGCCGCGATGTGCTATATCTTCAAATCGTTGAAGGCCAACCGGCTGTTGCACCCCGGCGACACGATTGCGCTGGGAACACCGATCTTCACGCCCTATCTCGAGATGACGCATCTCGAGGACTACGACCTCAAGGTCGTGCACATCAGAGCGCCGCAGGAGAACCGCTTCCAGTTCACCGATGAGGAAATCAAGAAGCTGGAGGATCCCAAGATCAAGGCTTTCTTCGTCGTCAATCCCGGCAATCCCACCGGCATGGCAATGAGCAAGGAAACCATCGGCAAGATCACAAAACTGGTGAAGACCAAGCGTCCCGACCTGATGTTGCTGACCGACGACGTTTACGGAACCTTCGTCGATGATTTCCGCTCGCTGCTGGGCGAATTGCCGCAGCACACGATCGGCGTCTACTCCTATTCGAAGTACTTTGGCTGCACCGGCTGGCGGCTCGGTGTCATCGCGGTGCATGAGGACAACATTTTCGACAAGATGATCGCCAAGCTTCCCGACGCCGATGTCAAGGCACTCGACAAGCGCTATGGCGCATTGACGCTTGAGCCGCGCAAGATCAAGTTCATCGATCGCATTGTCGCCGACAGTCGCGACGTGGCACTGAACCACACCGCCGGACTGTCGCTGCCGCAGCAGGTCATGATGAGCCTGTTCTCCCTCTCCGAGATGATGGACACGGAGAAGCATTACCAGGCCGCCTGCAAGGAGATCGTCAACCGGCGCATCTGGGCGTTGATCGACAGCATCGGCCTTCAACTCACGCCCAATCCGAACTTTGACGCCTACTACGCTCTGATCGATTTCGAGTTCTGGGCGCGAAAGAATATCGGCGACGAAGCGGTTGAATACCTGAAGAAGCACATCCATCCGCTCGATCTCGCCTTCCGGCTTGCGGAGGCGTACGGAATCGTTCTCCTGAACGGCGGCGGTTTCGAAGCGCCCAACTGGTCGCTTCGCGTGTCCCTGGCGAATCTGCCCGACGAAGCATACGAGCAAATCGGGCGAGGCGTACGCTTGATCGCCCGCGGCTACAGGGACATGTACGAGGCGTCTAAGGCCGTTCCCGCGAAGTGAACGAAGAACCTGCGCACCGCGTTCGGATATTTCGCAATGCGGTGCGCGCAATAGGCTGGCGCGAGAGGCCTCAGGTCGCCGACCTGTCCGCCCGACGAAAAGGCAGTCCAATGAACACGCAGCATATGTTTCGCACTGTGTTGATGGCGCTGGTCGCATCGGCCTGTGTCGCAGGCCCTTCGCACGCGATCAGCGGGACCGTTCGCGTCACAATCGCCAAGGCGGCCCTTGTCGTCGGCGGCGGCGCCGGCCGCGGCGTCCTGACCTTTCACCACCGCAACTATCCCTTCACGATACAGGGACTGAGCCTTGGCGTGACCGCGGGCGCGTCGATCAACAAGCTGGTCGGCCGGGCCGACTACATCAACGAGCTCAGCGACTTCAGCGGCACCTACTCGATGGTCGGCGCCGGCGCTGCGCTGGCCGGCGGCGTCGGCGGCGTGCAGCTCAAAAACGACAAGGGCGTGATCATCACCCTGCAGGGCACCAAGGTGGGCGTCGAAGTGTCCGCCAATATCAGCACCGTTGTCATTACCCTCGATCCATCTCGTTCGACCCCTGACTGATTTATGGCAAAGGAGAAAGCACCGATGAGAAACCATGGAATGCGAATTCTTGGAGCTGTGCTCGTCGTGATGGTAGCGTGCGGCATTGCGTGGCCGGCGCGAGCCGACACGGGAGCGGTACGCGTCGTCTTCACCAAGGGTGGGTTCATCGTCGGCGTCGGCAGCGGACGTGGCGTGCTGGTCTTCAAGGGCCATCGCTACCCGTTCCGGGTCGGCGGCATGAGCGTCGGCTTCACGATCGGCGCGTCGACCACCCAGCTCCAGGGACACGCCCTCAACCTGCGCAGCGCGGCCGATATCCAGGGGACTTACGGCACGATCGGCGCCGGCGGCGCCCTTGCAGCCGGCGCAGGCGGCGTGCAGCTGCAGAACGAGAAGGGCGTAATCCTGCAGCTCGCTGGCGGCAAGGTCGGCGTCGAATTGTCGGCAGCGGTGGGCGGTGTCACGGTTACGCTGGAGTGAGCGTGGCCTCTTCTGCGCGGGACAAAGCCTGATAGCGATCAGCGACCAGCTTCATTCCGCGCAGGCTGGCCTGGTCGTTGTAGCGACCCTTGTTGGATCGCTTGGGCAGCTTCACCGTTTGCTGAGAAACCCGCTTGTACGGGATGGATTTCAGCAAATGCGCGATGCAGTTGAGGCGGGCGCGCCGTTTGTCGTCCGAATGTATGATGTTCCATGGCGCATGCTTCGAGTGCGTTGCCCTGAACATCAGATCGCGCGCCCGTGAATAATCATACCAGCGACAATAGGATTCGACATCCATCGGGCTGAGCTTCCATTGCCGCAGAGGATCTTCGATCCGGGCCAGGAACCGGCGTTCCTGCTCATCCATGCCGACTTCCAGCCACAGCTTGATCAGGATGATGCCGCCGTCGACGATATATTTCTCGACCTGCGGACAAAGCGAGAGGAAACGCTTGTGCTCGGCCGGGGTGCAGAATCCCATGACGTATTCCACGCCGGCGCGATTGTACCAGCTGCGATCGAAGATCACGATTTCACCCGCAGCGGGAAAATGCTGCATGTAGCGCTGGATGAACATCTGGCTCTTCTCGCGATCCGAGGGCGCGGGCAGGGCCACGACACGAAAGACGCGTGGACTGACTTTCTCGGTCAGGGCCTTGATGGTGCCTCCCTTGCCCGCTGCGTCCCGGCCTTCGAACAGGATGATCACCCGCAATTTTTGCGACTTGACCCATTCCTGGAGATGGCAAAGCTGGACCTGGAGCTTGCGCAACTCCTTCTCATAGATCTTGCGTTTCATCCTGGACGCGGACGCATCATCTCGTGCCATGTGGGGTCGCCTTGCTGGTCCGACGGCGTTGGAGGACGACGGTCAATCTCCCCAGCTCAGGGTTATGCCGATGTCGCCTGGAACACCGCCGGAAAAATCGATGACTTGATAGCGGATGCGATAGCCGCGCGGCTTCAAATAGTCGGCCCAGAGCTGGTAGATTTCCTTCGCCATGCCCGTCAGCGTCGCTTCCCAGCCCGGTTCCATCTGATTGATGGCGCGGCCGCGATCGGTGCAAAGCGAGTTTGGAAACCGGTAGACCTGAACTTCGGTCAGGCCATTCCGCACGGCGCGCTGAATGACTGTGGAAGCGAGCCTGACCTTTTCGTCTTCTGAAAGCCCCGACGGCCTGCTGAGCTTGTCAATCAGCGCCTGCTTTTCGGCCTCCGCGGCCGCCAGGCGGCGCGCCTCATCGGTCGCTTTTTCCGCCTCCTTCAGGGCCGCCTGCTTCTGGATTTCCTTCGCTGTGGGCAACAGATCGTCGATTTTCGCGGACATGGCAACGCTCCTGAATGACGGTTGGCCGCGAACAGCTAAGGCCAGCACGTTTTGCGGAGGTTTGATTCAGATCAAGCCGCGAACAGCGCGCGCGCTCGACCCGTCATATCCCGCAGCAGACCGCGGCACGACGCGACATGACATGCTTGATCTATATCAAAGGCGCTCACCACGGCGTGCGGACTGATGCGATGGAACGTCGGGCGTGTCCCGTCATCGGAGAGGAGATTGATCGTGACAGCTTTACCAAATCCGGCGGCGACGACGCATCTTCCGTTCTTCATCACGCCACCGGGCGATACCGACGTGCTCTTCAACATTACGTTGGTGTTCGTTGTTGCATGCATCATTCTTACGGGCGTTATCTTCCTCACCATCCATTCGCTGCCGGAGCGAATGGCGCACAAATCGAAGAAGGTTCTGCTTGACCTTATCGCCTTGCTCTGCCTGCTCGCGCTCCTTACGCACGAGCACCTCTTCTGGTTTGCAGCGATCGTGCTTGCCTTCATTGATATTCCGGACTTCCTGACCCCGGTCACCCGCATTGCAAAGTCAGTGGAGACCATGGCCGGGCAGGAGGTCGGCGACAACCCGGAAGACCGTGCGGCTCCCGCTTCGCCGGATGCGGCGACCGCCGGCCGACGCGGTCCGCAAAAGGAGGCCGTTCATGCTTGAGCTCATGATGTGCTCCATGCTGACGTTGCTTCCGGATTTTCTGTTCCGTCGCTTTGTACAGGGCAAGCGTCTCGGCCGCGAGATTACCTTGTTCTCGGTCTGGTACGAGCTTCGCTGGGGCATCACGCTTTGCCTGATACTGACGGTCCTCCTCATTACGGTGGTGCTCTACAATCATCCGTCGTCAACCAATGTGACCTCTCTTTTCCGGACCATTTCGCTCTTTCCCGAAATCGGTGGCCGGGTCTCGGAGGTTTACGTCGACTACAATCAAAAGGTGAAAAAGGGCGATCCGCTGTTCAAGATGGATACGACGAGACAGGAAGCCGCGCTTGAGCGGGCGCGCCTCCGCGTCGTCGAGGTGGACGCGTCGATGGCAACGGCAAAGGCGGACGTCCTGACCAGCGAGGGCAAGCTTCAGGAAGCCAAGGGATCCCTTGAACAGGCACAGGATGAACTGCGAACCAAGTCAACGTTACAGCAACGCAATGCGGATGTCGTTGCGGCGCGCGAGATCGAGAAGCTGCAAACGCTGGTGACGACACGGCGGGGGGCCGTCGACGCGGCCGCCGCCACCAAGGAGTCGGCGCAAACCAAGATTACCAGCGTCTTGCCCGCGCAGAGAGCAAGCGCCGAGGCGGAGCTTGCGGCAGCCCAGGTCGAACTGGACAAGATGACCACCTATGCCGGTGTTGACGGACGAGTCGACCAGTTCGTGTTACGGGTCGGAGATATCGTCCAGCCGGCGCCGGTGACCAGGGCGGCCGGGATTCTCATTCCGGAGGGCGCAGGCGAGAACAGGCTCTTCGCTGGCTTCAATCAGATCGAGGCCCAGGTGCTCGAGGTGGGCATGGTCGCCGAGGCGACTTGCATCAGCAAACCAATGACGATCATCCCTCTCGTCGTCACCAAGGTACAGAGTGTCATCGCCGCCGGGCAGATTACCGGATCAAACCTGCTTACCGAGATGCAAAAGATTGGGCCGCCCGGCACGGTCTTGGCGTTTCTGGAGCCGCTCTACGACGGCGGATTGGACGACGTCCCGCCGGGAAGCAGCTGCATCGCGAATGTCTATTCCAATCACCACGAACTGCTTGAATCGAAGGACATCGGTTCTCTGACGAAAATCTATCTGCACATCGTCGATACGGTGGCTCTCGTACACGCGCTGGTGCTGCGGATGCAGGCAATCGTTCTGCCACTCAAGGCGCTGGTATTTGGGGGGCACTAGGTATCGGACCGCGATGTGGTGGGAGCCTTCTTGCGTGACGGAATTGGTTTTGGTTCTGGAGAAGAAAAATGTCCAACGCTCGTCGAGTTTTCGCGATAGCCGTCGCGCTGTTCAGTCTTGGAGTCCTGCAGTCGGTGGACGCGCAGGCGTTCGAATTGACGGGAGCGTGGGCGTCGCAGACCGATCTTTGCAAGCTGGTGTTCACGAAGAAGGGCAATCAAGTCGCCTTTGCCGAGCTCTCCGATCTTTTCGGCTCCGGCTTCATCGTTGATGGCAGCCGGATCAGGGGTAAGAGCGCCCGGTGCACGATCAAGTCGAAAAAGCAGGAGGGTAATGATCTGGAACTGTCCGCCGCCTGCGCGACCAGCATCATGAACCAGAGCGTTCAGTTCAGCCTGAAAGTCATCGATGACAACACTGTGTCCAGGTTGTTTCCGGAAATTCCGGGAATGACGCTGAATTACTCCCGGTGTTCGATCTAGCGGGATGCCGAGTTGCGGCCGTAGCGCGGCTTGATTCAGGTCAAGGTATCGGACGCTCACGAGGCCCGAGATACGAATATCGACAATGGAGGAGTCACATGGACCCAGGCAAAGCCCTTCGCGCATTGATCCGAACTTCGGCAACTGCCGCATCGGTCGCCGTTCTCGTCATAGCAGCCAGCCAGACCGCGCGAGCAGACGATGCCGCGCAGATCCTGAAAGCCATGACGGACTATATGGGTGCGCAGAAATCGATTTCGGCGGCATTCGACAGCGATATCGAGGTCATCACACCGGAGCTTCAGAAGATCCAGTTTTCCAGCTCCGGACAGCTGAGCCTCAACAGGCCTGACAAGCTGCGGATCAGGCGCACCGGCGGTTATGCCGATGTCGAACTGATCTATGACGGCAAGACGCTCTCGCTCTATGGCAATAATGCCAAGTCCTACGTTCAGGCGGATGCTGCCGGCACGATAGACCAGGCCATCGACACGCTTCAGGCGAAGACGGGCGCGGCGATACCGGGCACCGACCTGCTTCTGAGCAATTCGTACGACGAGTTGATGGCGAACGTCACGGACGCCAAGCATATCGGTCAGGGCGTTGTCGACGGAGTCGAATGCGAGCACCTCGCATTTCGCGCAATCGAGACGGACTGGCAGATCTGGATCGAGGCGGGAGCGCGCCCGATCCCGCGCAAATACGTCATCACCAGCAAGACCATGGCGGGCGCACCGCAATACACCCTGCGGATCAAGGATTGGAAGACGGACGCGATCGCGGATGCGGACACGTTCGTGTTCAAGCCGCCGGCTGGCGCGACCAAGGCAAGCCTGGATTCCATCGTGATGGTGGAGTTCGACGAAATTCCACCCGGCATCCCCGCAGGAGCGAAGAAATGACGGTATCACGCAAAGCTATCTTGCTCATCGCAACCGCTGCCGCTTTTGCCGGAGGATTGCTCTGGAGCGGCAACCGGACCATCGACGGAGGGTTGGTCTCGGCAGCTGAGGCGCGCGTCGGACGACCGCTGACGCCCATGAGCTATGCGGGCGTCGCCCGCAGGACGACGCGTCGGGCAGTCGTTGGTGGCGCGGTCGTCGGCGGGGCGGTCGCGGCCGGTGCTTATGGAGCGTCGTCCTGCGTCCAAGCCGTTGATGCCTACGGCCGGATCTATACGCAATGCTGAGCCAATAGCCGACCCGGCCGTTCCCTGCGCTGGCGTGCCAAGCGGCACGCAAGCCATCAAATGGTCCTGCCGATCTCGGCTGGACCGGACAGCGGCGCAGCGTGATTCCCGTCGGCACAACGCTGATCGTGTCGATAGCGATGGAGGCTGTGATGTCTAGCCGTGGCAAAGCCCTGCTTGCAGTTGCTTTTCTTGTCGCGACGCCCGTTGTCGCCGCGGCACAGGCCGCCGACACCTCGACCTCCGTGCCCACTCAGTTGCAGCAGCCTCAGCCGGAGCCGGCCGCACCATTGCTGAAGCCGGAGCAGCTTGACGCGCTGGTGGCGCCGATCGCGCTCTATCCCGATCCGTTGCTGGCCAACGTGCTGGCCGCATCGACCTATCCGCTGGAAGTGGTGCAGGCGGACCGCTGGCTCACCGCGCGCAAAAATCTGAAAGGCGATCAGCTCAAGAGCGAGGTGGACAAGCAGGCTTGGGATGAGAGCGTCAAGGCATTGACCAGCACGGCGTCGGTCCTGTCGATGATGAACGAGAAGCTCGACTGGACCAAAGGCCTTGGGGATGCTGTGCTCGCGCAACAGGCGGACGTGATGGATGCGATCCAGAGGCTGCGGTCGAAAGCGCAGGCCAATAACAAGCTGACCACGACGAAACAGCAGAAGGTGAGCGTCCAGCAGCAGGACAACAAGCAGGTGATCACGATCGCGCCTGCCGTTCCAGATCAGATCTACGTTCCGTACTATGATCCCGCGGTGGTCTATGGGGCGTGGCCTTATGCGGACTATCCGCCCTATTATTTTGCGGCTCCGCCCTATATCGGCGCCGGGATGGTCGCGGCCGGCATCGCGTTCGGGACTGCCTTTGCCATCGCGCGCTGGGGCAACTACTGGGGCGGCGGCTGCAACTGGGGCAGCAACAATTTCTTCATCAACCGTTCGAACACCATCAACAACATCGGCAACAACTGGCAGCACAATCCGGCACACCGTCAGGGCGTCAAATACGCCAATGCCAACGTCGCGCAGCGCTTCGGCAACAACGATCTGAAGGCAGGCGCTGCAAACCGGATGGATTACCGCGGCCGGGATGGCCAGGCGCGGAGCCCGGGACAGGATCGTCCACGCGCCGGCGACCGGGCCGGAGATCGCGCCAGTGATCGCGGCGGGGATCGTGCGGCCACGCGCGACCGGCCGGGGGGTGACCGCGCCGGCGCGGGTAGCGATCGCGGGAAGCGTCCGAGCACTGCCGACCGCAGCAAGGGCGGCGGTAACCGCGCCAAGGCAGCCAATCGTGGTGCTGCGCCCGCTGCTGCGGCAAGACCGGGCGGCGGTGACAGCGCCCTCCGCAACATGTCGTCGGGCAGAGCGGCCAGCCTGCAGTCAGCGCGCGGTCAGGCAAGCCTCGGCGGACGGGGCGGCGGTGGCCCCGCGGGCGGCGGCTTTGCTGGCCGGGGCGGGGGTGGCGGAGGTGGTGGGCGTGGCGGCGGCGGAGGAGGCCGGCGTTCCGATCTTGCGCTGAAGCATGACGTCGTTCTTCTCGGCTATCTCGACAACGGCCTTGGCTATTACCGTTTCAGCTATCTCGGAAGCAGCAAAGCCTATGTCGGCGTCATCGCCCAGGAAGTGGCGGCGCTGATGCCTGAGGCGGTGACACGCGGCCGCGACGGCTACCTCAGGGTTTATTATTACAAGCTTGGGCTGATGTTCCGTACTTACCGCGATTGGCTCGCCGATGGCGCACAGATCCTCACGAAGTCGGGAGAATGACGATGATCGCGCTTCATTCGATCCTCCATCATCGCAGCAGGCGGTTTGGACTGGCGGCGGTTGCAGCCATGCTCTTCTTGCTGACGACGCCTGCGAACGCGCAGCAATCCTTCTCCACGCCGGAGGAAGCCGCCGGCGCGCTTGCTGTCGCCGTCAAGTCCGGAGCCCCGAGGGATATCCTCAAAGTGCTTGGCTTCTGGGGGGCGGATATCGTTTCGTCCGGCGACGATGTCGCCGACGCCGAGGCACGCCAGCGGTTTGCCGGCGCCTACGATGCCAAGCATGCGATCAGTCTCGAAGGCGACAAGAAGGCCGTGCTCATCCTCGGCGCCGACGATTTTCCGTTTCCGATTCCGCTGCTGCGGAAGAAGGTCGGCTGGGAGTTCGATACCGCGGCCGGCCGCCTCGAAATCCTTTATCGGCGCATCGGGCGCAACGAACTGGACGCGATCCAGACCTGTCTCGCCTATGTCGACGCGCAGAACGAATATGCCGAGAAGGACCGCACCGGAGCAGGCACCGGCGTCTATGCGCAGCGCATCGTCAGCGCGTCCGGGAAGAAGGATGGGCTCTACTGGCCGTCGTCGGATGGAGACCAGAGCCCGCTTGGCGAACTGGCCGCGCAGGCCTCGGCCGAAGGATACGAGGTCGGGTCCGGTCCGGTGCCCTATCATGGCTATTACTATCGGATTTTGAAGCAGCAGGGCCCCAACGCACCGGGCGGTACACTCAACTATGTCGTCAAAGGCAAGATGATCGGCGGTTTTGCGCTGGTCGCCTATCCCGCCGAGTACGGCAATTCCGGCGTCATGACCTTCCTGGTCAATCATGCCGGCACGGTCTACCAGAAGGATCTCGGCAACAACACGTTGAGGCTCGTGACGCACATGATCTGGTTCGATCCAGATCAGACCTGGAAGAAGGTCGACACCAAGATCCCGTGAAAGCAACGCTCGCAATTTTGTGCGGGTCTCGGGACCGACGGGAGCATCGATGCATATTTCCCTGATGCGTGTCGCCTACCTCGCGACTGCAATGATCATCGCAGCAGCAGGTACGGCCCGCGTGGCCGCCACGCCGTTAACCCCATTCCGTTACGAAGCGCAGGCGCAACGGCATTGCCCTCACGACGTCGTGGTCTGGCTCGATTTCAAGAAAGAGATTTACTATTTCAAGAAGCAGCGGCGATACGGGCAGGGCAGCACTGGAAGCTTTGTCTGTCAGGGCGAGGCGCGCAGCAGCCGTTTCCGCCGTTCGATGCTTGGGCTTCGTTAGAGCGGGATGAGATTAGATCGAATTGGTCGCTACGACGGAAGTGCGCTCCCTCTCCCGCTTGCGGGGGAGGGCTGGGGTGGGGGTGCCTCCGTTAAACGCACTGCTCGACTGGATAGACCTTCCCCCACCCGCCGCGCACGACCCAGCGCGTCGACCTCCCCCGCAAGCGGGAGAGGTGCAGCGAACCTGTTGAAAGGCCGATCCAACCAAAAGTCATCACGCTCTAGCACCCATGACCAATCTGCTGAGCTGCCAAGTGTCCCTCCCACAAAGTCTGACCCACGGAAGCCCTGGGCGACTATTTTTCGATGTGCCAAGACCCATCCCAGTCTTGAGACGGTGGATTGGCCTTGAAACCGTCGATGCGCTTGAGCAGGGTCATTGACGGCCCGTCGCCGGTCATCGCTTCGAGCGAGGCGTTGAGCGCGCAGAGCGCATCATCCCAGCGCCGCTCGCGGTAGGCCGCGAGCCCCTCCTGGTAACTTTCCCGCAATGACAGCTGTTGCGGCGTAAGCTCGCCCTTGCGTCCAAGGATCTCAAAAATGACTTCCGAATGGGTGTGACCGGCGACCACGACCCGATCGATCTCTCGAAACTCAACCGCGGCGCCCGCAGAGGCGATTGCACTCTCGGAAACCAGATTGCGGGTTCCATACGCCTTGTTTGCGCCTTCCAGGCGTGAGGCCAGATTCACCACGTCGCCCATCACGGTATAGCTCATCATGACATCGGAGCCGATGCTGCCGACCAGCGCCTCGCCGGTCGCAACGCCGATCCGCATATCGCATTTCTCCATGGGTGTGCCGCGCACGCCCAGCAGCTCCGGGATCTCTTGTCGCAACGTTACGATGTGTTCGATCATTTCCAGGGCGGCGAGACACGCAAAGCGCGCGTGGTCGGCATCGTCGACGAACGGTGGGCCCCAATATGCCATGATGCCGTCGCCGATATACTTGTCGATGATCCCCCGGTTCTTGCGGATCGGTTCGGACATGATTGAAAGATAGCGGTTCATGACCTTGACGAGACCCTGGGGCGTCATGCCTTCGCTCAGACTGGTGAATCCTTTCAGGTCGCAGAACAGCACCGTCATCACGCGGCGCTGACCTTCCGCCGCGGTCAAGGTCGGATGGTTGATCAGCCCCTCCACGATGCGGGAGTCGACATATTTGCCAAACGTTTCCCTGACGCGCAGGTTCTCTCTCAGTTGCACGACCATTCTGTTGAACGCAGCGGCCAGCTGTCCAATTTCGTCGCCCGTCTTGACATCGATTGACTGATCGAGGTGACCTGCCTCGACCGCCCGGGTCCCCTCCAGCAATTGCCGGACGGAGCGAATGATGCCGCCGCTGACAAGGTTGGCGAAAATCAATCCGACGATTGCGGCAAGCAGCGTCACGGCCGCCGAAACCATGACCGCCCAAGTCTGCTCCGACCTGATCGTCTTGATGGCGCCAAAGCTCGCAGTCAGCATCTCGGTGCGGACGGCATCGATTTTCTGATTGAGTTCGTCGCGCAGCGAGTCGACTTGGGCAAGGCTGCGTCGCACCGCTGCGAAGTCCCGCGCATCAAGCTCTGCAAGCAGCGCGCCCGTCTCCTGTCTCAGGTGGTGGCGGGTGTCGCTCATCAAGCTGTCGATCCGGCTCTCGATGCGCGCGAGCGCAGCATTGTCCGACGGCGTGCTCGGGTCGTCAATGATTGCATTGATCAGCTTGCGTGTGGCCTGCGCCTCGCTATCGACCTCGGCGTCTTTGGCGTCGTAGAGCTGCTTGCGAAGCTTGTATCCCATCTCATCGGGCGGGTCCTGCAGCTTAGCGATCACCATACGGCGAACCGCGAGACCCCGTTCGAGTGCCAAAACGTCCATCCGCGTCAGATGCGCGTTGGCCGGGATGTACCTTGCGGTCAGCTCATCGAGCAGACGGCCGACCCGGCCGACCATCACCATCGACAGGACAGATGTCGCCACCATGAGGACGATCAATCCGACGGCGATGGCGACGATCCGCCTTCTGATCGACTGCTTCAGCATCGATCCGGAAAAATTCTTCAGGGTCTGGAGAGTGAGAGTATTGGAAATGGCTCTTCCTCCGGGACGGGTTGATGATGTCGTGAAGCATCCTCAATTCGACGTTGCCAAGTCGTAGCTGGAAGTCGACGTTGAATGCGCGATTTGGACGGCAAGCGAAAAGCGCGGCCTCGCGGCGTGCTGATTGTGCTTGTGGGAGTTGCGGTCAAGGGGGCATCAGGAGTGTGCTCGCGCTTCGACCAATGACAAGAATGCTTTCAATCCCGCGAGGGCCGGCCGGCCCGTCGAAGCATCCATGGGTGATCCTCCTGTTCTCTCTGCGACACTCGGTGTCCGACCGGCAGTGCCATTGACTTAGATCAATGGCACTGGCGCAGGCTGCTGGTCGCACGGATGTCGCGTGATGCTGAGGAAAGAACTGTCTTTCTATTACGGCGCGCCCCTTGATCTTGATCAAGGCTCCCGCTTCCACGCGGCGGTTCGCTCACGGTGCAGCTTGACGGAGAAAGACCATGTTGCGTTGCAGCAGACTCTTCTTGGCACTGGCGATCATCCTTGCCACACCGCTTGTCGCCGCCGCACAGAGCACGGGCACCCAGCCATCGCCGTCGACATCCTCATCGGATCAAACGCTCCTGAAGCCTGAGCAACTCGAAGCGCTCGTCGCACCGATCGCGCTCTATCCGGATGCGCTGCTCGCGAACATGCTCGCGGCTTCGACCTATCCGCTGGAGGTGGTGGAAGCCGATCGTTGGGTCAAAGCGCACAAGGATCTGAAAGGTGACCGGCTGAAGGCGGATGTGGACAAGCAGGGCTGGGACGACAGCGTCAAGGCGCTGACCGCAACCGCGACCGTACTCGATATGATGAGCGACAGGCTCGACTGGACCAAAAGCCTTGGCGATGCCGTGCTGGCGCAACAGCCGGACGTGATGGATGCGATCCAACGGCTGCGCGCGAAGGCGCAATCCAACAACAAGCTGGTCTCGACCAAGGAGCAGAAGGTCACGGTGCAGACGCAGGAGAACAAGCAGGTGATCGTGATCGAGCCGTCCAATCCGGACACCATGTATGTTCCTTATTATGATCCCGCAGTGGCTTACGGTACCTGGCCCTATGCCGACTATCCGCCCTATTATTGGGGCTATCCGTCCTACATCGGTGCAGGCGTGATCGCCGCAGGCCTTGCCTTCGGGACTGGTTGGGCGCTCGCGCGCTGGGGCAATTATTGGGGCGGCGGCTGCAACTGGGGCAACCGGAATCTCTATGTCAATCACTTCAACCGCAACACCAATTGGACACACAATTCGATCCACCGCCAAGGCGTTCGCTACAACAATGCCAATGTTGCGCAGCGTTTCGGCAACAACAACGTGCGCGCCGGAGCCGCTGACCGGATGGACTTCCGCGGCCGCGGCGGCCAGCAAGTCCTCAACCCTGGAAAGGATCGGGCCGGCGCAGGCGATCGCGCAGCAGATCGCAGGAGTGATCGCGGTGGTGACCGTGCGGGCGCGGGTGATCGCGGCCGTGGCGATCGTGCGGGCGCCGGTGACCGGGCTGGCGGAAATCGTCAGGCCAAGGCCGATCGTGGCGGCGGCAACAGGTCGGGTGCGAAGCAGGCGCGGTCGGCGGACCGAAGCCGTGGCGGCGGCGCGGGCCGTGGCGGGGGCCGTGACAGCGCGTTGCGCATGCAGTCGGGCAGGGCGGCGAGCAGCCAGGCGGCCCGCGGCAGGGCGAGCTTCGCCAGTGCCGGCGGATCGCGTGGCGGTGCCCGTGCCGCCATGGGCGGCGGGGGAGGCGGGGCGCGCGCGATGGGCGGAGGCGGCTTCCGCGGTGGCGGTGGCGGTGGTCGCGGCGGCGGTGGCGGACGGCGCTCCGATCTCTTGCTGAAGCACGACGTGACGTTGCTCGGTCGTCTCGACAATGGCCTCGGCTTTTATCGCTTCAGCTATCTCGGCAGCGAGAAGGCTTACGTCGGTGTGATCGCGCAGGAGGTGCAGGCGTTGCGGCCTGACGCGGTCTGGCGCGGAGGCGACGGCTATCTGCGGGTCGACTACGACAAGCTCGGGATCACCTTCCGCACCTATCGGGACTGGCTGGCGAGCGGCGCACGGATTCCAGCGCCAGGGGGGATCTGAACATGAGGCCCCTTGGTTCGCGTCAGGTTCATAGCTGTCTGTTCACCGGCCTCGTCGCCGCAGCGCTTTTTGTTCTCGCCGTGTCGTCGGCCCATGCCCAGCAATCGTTCAAGTCTCCCGAGGATGCCGTGGGCGCACTGGCTGCCGCGGTCAAAACAGGCGAGACAAGAAAGATGATGCAGGTCCTAGGCTCCGACGCGGCCGAGATTGTCCAGTCCGGCGACACGGTCGCGGACGCGGATTTGCGGGCGCGCTTTCTCTCCGCCTATGACGCCAAGCATTCCCTGAGCTACGACGGTGACAAGAAGGCGATCCTCATCGTCGGACCGGACGATTTCCCATTCCCGATCCCGCTGGCCCGCAACAGATCGGGCTGGGAATTCGACACTGATGCCGGTCGCCTCGAGATCCTGTATCGCCGGATCGGCCGCAACGAACTCGACGCAGTCCAGACCTGCCTCGCCTATGTCGATGCCCAGAACGATTATGCGGACAAGGACCGCGGCATGGGGACGGGGGTCTATGCGCAGCGCTTTGTCAGCAGTCCCGGCAAGAAGGATGGTCTCTATTGGCCGCCGGATGGCGAGGAGTCACCGCTCGGCGAACTCGTCGCGGAGGCCTCAGCCGACGGCTACAAGGTCAGCGACGAGCCGCAGCCCTACCACGGCTATTCCTATCGGATCCTGACGCAACAGGGGGCGAATGCGCCGGGCGGCGCGCTGAGCTATGTCGTCGGCGGAAAGATGATCGGTGGCTTCGCCCTGGTCGCCTATCCGGCCGAGTACGGCAATTCGGGAGTGATGACTTTCCTCGTCAATCATTCGGGCACGATCTACCAGAAGGATCTGGGCGAACGGACCGAAGCCATCGCCAGCGGCATGAGATCGTTCGATCCAGATCAGACCTGGAAGAAGGTCGAGATCGAGAGCCCTGCATCGCACTAGCACGCAATGGCTGGCGCGGAGTTGCGACCCGCATCACCCCTGACCTCTGCGACCGGTTGTGATCTTGCACTATGCCGGATACGTGGCCGCCTTCCCTGATACGGGATCCTTATTCCATTTCGGGAACATGCTAGGCTGAGCCATGCGGGTCATCGCTCGAAACGTGCTTGTCAGCTTCGGGGGCAAGCACCCGGAGGCAAAGGTCTCGCTTGAGCGCTGGCACACGATCGTGAGAGCCGCGCAATGGACATCAACCGATGAGGTCCAGAAGACGGCTCCGAGGGCCAAGGTACTGAACCGCGAGTGTGTGAGGTTCGAGGTGGCAGAAGGAAACTATCGTTGGTGGCCGCCTTCGATTTCCGTCGGCAGATCGCCTTCGTGAAGTTCATCGGCACCCACGCGGAATATGATCGCATCGATGCATTGAAGGTGTCGCAGTTCTAAGGAGACGACATGGAAATCCGGCCCATTCGCACAGACCGGGATCACCGCGCGGCGCTCGCCGCGATCGAGGCCTGTTGGGGCGCACCGGAGGGTACGGAGGAGGGCGACAAGCTTGATGTGCTCCTCGCGCTCGTCGAAATCTACGAGGCAAAGCGATGGCCGATCGGGATCGACGAGACCTTCGATCCTGTCGACGTGCTCCGGTATGCCATTGACGAACTCGGCCATACCCAGGCCGAGCTGGCAGAACTTCTGGGCTCGCGCTCGCGTGCGTCGGAGGTTCTTTCGCGTCGACGCGCGCTCACGGTCGAGATGATTCACAAGGTCGGCGAAGCGTGGAAGATTCCGGCTGATCTTCTGGTTCGTCCCTACAAGACTGGGCGAGCCGTCTGACCCGTACCTCCGGCGATCATCGTAGAACGGCTTCGCGCAGCTGGATACTGGACCACCGTCATTGCGTGCTCTGGTGAAGTGGCGCGCCACGGCCGATGAAGATGGGCACTACTCGTTCGCCGTAGCGCTATGATGCAGCAGCCCGCGATGCACTCCAATTGGCAAGTCTGCGATGCTCTTCGATCCAGTACGACGTGTCGTGGATGCCGATATTGCGGGTGGTCCGGTTATCACTCAATAGCGGCCACCTCGAGCAGTCTGCCCGATAGACGAAGGCCATTTCGGAGGCTGTTCCAGGGTCCAGAGTACGCGCCATTTGCGCCAACGCACGAAATAGCCCTCAGCTGACACCGCGTATCGCCTCCGACGCTCACATCAGGCGGTGGCGGCAGAACCCAACAAAATCAATTGGGCGGCCAGTCGTTTAGGAGAAAATGGCCTCATTAATTTGCGGGCCTAAACGGGACAGCGCACCGTCAAAGCCACAGAACCACGCCAAAAAACTTTCGAAGCAGCTCGGGATCGTGGAATAAGATCGCTTGCTGGGGAGTTTGCGTCTTTGGGTAATTGACTCGAGGAGACGATAATGGCGTCCAGTTTGAGCTTGGAGGAGATGAAGCAATTCGTGCGCCATCAATTCGAGGAATTTGTAAACAAGCGAAACGCCGACGTGATCCGCGAGAACCTGACCGCTGATTTCTACGATCACGACGGGCCCGGTGGGAAGCCAACCGGCGTCGAGGGCGATCTCAAGATGATGCTCGGGATGTACGAGAAAATGCCCGACCTTCGCGTGACCATCGAGGACATGATCGCCGAGGGTGACAAGGTCATGTGCCGCAATATCTGGCGTTGGACCGACTCTGGAACGAAAAAGCGAATGCAGTTCCGAGGCTTCGTGCTGTGGCGTTTCGAGGGCGACAAGATCGCTGAGCGCTGGGCAACTGTGACGCCTCCTGCTGAGACTGTGGATCACTAGCACAACAGCTAAACGATAACACGGCACCGCAAAGAACAAGCCAAATGGGGAGCGGCTCGATGAACAGCGCGACAAATCCGCCAGACCCGTTTCCCGGGCACGATGGCGGTCGCTGGGTGCCTGTAGCAAGTGAAGTCGTGGCTTCCTGGCCGCAAGGGTATTTGGCCGAGAACCTGGCCGTCGATCCCGCAGGGGCTGTGCATGTGACTCTGCACTCCCATAACCGCATCGACCGCCTCGATCCGAAGACGCGGCACCTTGAGGAGTTTGCACGGTTGACGGCGTCGGCGGCGGGGCTCGCATTTGATGCCGCCGGATGGCTCTGGGTCACCGGCGGAGCCGTGGGGCAGGCCCCCGGTTATATTTGGCGTATCCACTCGGGTCAGACTGAGCTCTGGGTGGAGATTCCCGACGCACTATTCATGAACGGCTGCACGCCACACCCTGACGGCCGGACCTTGCTGGTTTGCGAAAGTGTCACGGGGCGCATTCTCGCGATCGATCAGAAGGAGAAGCGCTGGAGCGTGTGGCTTGGGGATGATCGCCTGCGCCCGAAGTCACCGCAAACGCCGGCCGCCAACGGAATCAAGTTGCATGACGGCTGGGCGTGGATTTCGATCACGGATCAGAACCTGATTGTCCGATCGAAGATCTCCGCCGACGGGTCCGCCGGACCAATGGAAATGGTTGCGGAAAAGCTGCGCGCGGACGATTTCGCCTTCGGCGAATCCGGAGCCGTCTACATCGCGACGCATCCCGCGCAAACCGTCCTGCGACTTCATCCCGACGGCGGACGCGAGACAATCGCTGGACCGCATGAAGGTACGGTCGGCGCCACCGCTTGCGCCTTTGGACGTGCAGCGGACGATTGCCAATCGCTCTATGTGACTACCACGGGCGGCCTTCGGTACCCATATCGGGGAGAGATCCAGGAGGCCAAGCTACTGCGATTGAACGTCGGGGAACGCGGGCAACCGTTACTGCCCGAGCGCCATGACCGCTCTGACCAATAAGGCCATTCCCCAACCGATAAATAACGCGGCGCGCACCTCTGGATGTTGCAGCGTGCTCAGACGTATGGCGCGCTCGGAGAGATTCGAACTCCCGACCCTCGGAATCGAAATCCGATGCTCTATCCAGCTGAGCTACGAGCGCGTTTCCAATTATCTAATTGAAAATATTGAATTTATAAACGTGGACCGTGGGAAGAGTCGAGCCGTTCCATGTTGCGCGTGTTGCCAAAAATTTCCTTCAAGTTTCAATAGGTGTCATGTGCCGCCGGCGACTCCACGCGACACACACGCGACATATCTGCGCCGTGTTAGCATTTGCTTGGGGCCTGGAAAAGCCCGAGCGGTGGGGGAGTTTTGAGAGATGGCCGACGAGGGGCCGCCCGGTGCGTCGAGCGCCCAATAAAGACGAGCGAAAGCAAAAAGGGCCGCCGCCGGTCATGCGGTCGCAACCCGCAATGGCGCAGAACAACTTTGACCCGCCTTCGAGTTTCGTCCCCCCGGACGAACCGCCATTGACTCCCGGCGCCGATGAATTGGAAGCGGAGAACAATCAACTGGTTCAGAAATCGCATGCTCACGCGTTAGAGATGATCGCCAACCTGAACCTTGAAGCTGTCGCTGAGCTTGTTACTGAAAGCAAGGTATGGGGCACAATCTGGCGAGGCGCGAGGATGAGAAGCAGAAAAGATGAGCACGAGTTTCGTCACGAGGGATCGATGTGAACGGGAGCGGTTTTGAAGCTATCGTGGATGTAGTTTCCCCGAGTTGCTGTTGCCAGATTGGCGCGGAGATCTTGCCTAAATCGGGCAGGCCGAAATCCTAAGTCGCCAGGCCCACCGAACGCGCTTCGGCGCCGGTGGACGCATGATGATCGCTTGCATACACGAGTTCGCGTCGCTCAGCCGGCTGTCGTGACGACCGAGGGCACAACGACGACCCGCCGGCTGAGCGCCAGATAAACGCCGCCCGCGACGACGATCCCGAACAACCAGCTGAGGTCCGCCCCGCCCAGCAACCCGGAGATCGGCCCCTGCAGCGCAGGGACGAGGCCGTCCTCCATCGACCAGCCGGCGATCAGGCCCGCGAAAAACGCGATGATGCCGCCCCAGTTGATGTCGCCATAGGCGCTGGTTTCCGGCGAACGGTAGAGTTCGGCGACGTTGATCCGGCCCCGCCGCTTGATGAAGAAGTCGGCCATCACCACGCCTGCCCACGGGCTCATCCATAACAACAGGCTGATCATCCAGTTGTCGAATGCCTTGGCGAACGAAGGCGCGAAGATGAAGTAGACGGTGACCAGGTAACCGGCGATGCCGACGATCAGAGCCAGCCCCGTCCGCGACAGGCGGATCCCCATGCTCAGCGCCGCCAGCGCCGCCGAATACACGTTCAGGATATTGGTCGCGATCGGACCGTGCAGAACCAGGAGCAGTACCAGCACGCTTGACACGCCCCCGAACACCGCGCTGACCATCTTGGCCGGATCGGTGTCGAGCGTCACGCTGGCGATGGTCGCACCGAGGATGGCGAGCCATACCGTCGGGACGAACATTCCAACGTAACTATACCAGAACACGGAGGTCGAAGAGACGCTGCGCGGCACGAAGCGCGAATAGTCCGAGGCCCAGGTGACCCAGGAGATGCCCCAGCCGACTCCGATCGCCGACATCAGGAGCGTCAACATCGCGAGATGGGCGCCGGGCGGAAGCGTGCTGGTGAGGCTCCAGTTGACGACCCCCGGCCGGCTCCACGCGAGCACGCTCATCAGCACCATGATCGCAACCGTCACCGGCACAGTGTATTTTTCGAAGGTCCGGATCGCGTAGAAGCCGTAGATGCCGATCCCGACCTGCAACGCCATGATCACGGTGATGACGATGAAGGTCGGGATCATGGTGTCGGCTATTCCGAACTGGCCCAGAATCGCCATCCCGATCTTGACCGGGAAATAGGTGTTCACACCGATCCAGCACAGCGTCATCAGGAACATCAGCGCGCTCGGCAGATACGCGCCGCGGCGTCCGAACGCGGAGCGGCTCAACACCATCTGATTGACGCCGGTCTTGTGGCCCATCACCGTGAACGCGGCAAAGATCGCGCAACCGAACAGGTTGCCCACGACGATGACGGCGATGGTCTCCAGGAGGCCGAGCTTGAGAATAATTCCGAGCGCGCCGAGTGCCCAATTGACCGGTGCGATGTTGGCGCCGGCCCAAATCCACATCTGCTGCAGCCCGGTGGAGTCGCGGTCGGCGTCTGGAATCGGTTCTATGCTGTGAATGTCAGCGCGCAGCTCGGAATTCGTCATGACGCCCCTCGCTCTGAAGATCGTTTTCGGATGACGGAAAAAACGAGCAAGAATCGTACCAATATGCGCGAGTGCTATCGCCCCAGCAACCGCCGAACAGCCTTTCGCGTGCGGGCTCGCATAAGGTTGATCAGAACCGACACGACATTCAGATCTTGCGGTCCGCCCTGCGGGATACCCGAAAGATGCCGATCCAAATTGCGCGCAAAATCGGCGGTCAGCCGGCCGGCAAGATCGCGGACAAGTCCATCGCGGGCGAGTTGCGCCAGGATGCCGGTCAGGCTGTAGCCGATCGCTAGCTCGACCCGGGTTCCCCGATCGATCGGCACCAGGCGATAGCGGATTTCGCCTTGCGTGGACGAGCGGCTGCGCTGGTCGCTTCCGGTTCCAACGATCCGTCCCGACAGACTGTCACGATCTCGTTCGATACGCGCAACGCCGCGAAAATTCGCCGAAATCGGTCCGAGCTTGACGCGGATCGCGCCCTCGATGTGGTCCGGCGCCGGAACGCCGGTGAGCGAGGCGCCGGGAAGGCAGGCTGCGACCTGCCTGATGTCGCCAAACATCTCGAAAACCTTGTCTGGCAAATGCGCGACCGTGAAATGCTCGTCAAAGACCTTGTCGGGGATGAAATCCGGAATGGCCGTCGCGCCACGGTATTCGGCCGGCTCCTTGGCCTCTGTCACAGTACTCGCCGGCAAATGCGACCCATTTGAAACGCCGGCGTTCGCGCCAGGGCCGGACCCCACGGGTCCGAGTTGTACACGTCCTGCACCCGGAATCGGCAAGACGCCCCGACTGCGCCGCTGCTCGATGACGGCGCGCACGGCACGGACGATGCCGACATAACCGGTACAGCGGCACAGATTGCCGCTCAGCCCGACGCGGATGCTGCGCTCGTTCGCGGTTTCAAGGCGAAGCACGAGGTCTCGCGCGGAAATCAACATCCCGGGCGTGCAGTAGCCGCATTGCAGCGCATGCTCGCGGCTGAATGCTGCGCGAAGTTCGGTCGTGATCTCGTCGTTGTCGAGTCCCTCGATTGTGGTGACGCGCGCTCCGTCACATGCGGCCGCGAGGGTGATGCAGGAGCGCGCCGGCGCGCCGTCGAGCAGCAGCGTGCAGGCCCCGCACACGCCGTGCTCGCAGCCGAGATGGGTTCCGGTCAGATTGAGGCTGTCGCGCAGAAAATCGGCGAGATGGGTGCGCGGCTCGGCAGACGCCTTGACCGGGCGCCCGTTGACGATGAGACCGATCGCGGTCACGCGGCTGCCTCATCGATGGCACGGCGCAGCACCGTGACGTGGATATGCCGGTTGGCGGCATCGGTCATGCCCGCCTTCAACAGCAGCGCATCGGCCACGCGCGCGTCGAAATGTCGTCTGAAGTCGCCAGTGACACTTCCACCAAACAGCGGCGTCGCGTCGCCAAGGACGATCGGAGCCGCTTCGATCGCACCGATCACCACGCGTCCCTCGGCTGCCTCCGGATCGATCAGCACGGCGGCCATCGCGTGGGCAAATTCGCCGGGCTTGCGGCTGGCCTTGACATAACCCCAGCGGGCCGAGGGGCGCATCACCGGCACGCGGATGGATTCAACGATCTCGCCTGGCAGCAATGCCGATTCGAGTGCACCGGTGATGAAATCCTCGATCGCAAGATCGCGACTCCCGGTAAGGCTGCGAAGGCGGATCCTGGCGCCCAAGGCCGGTAGCGCCGAAACCCAGTCCGCCGCCGGATCGGCGTGACCAAGGGATCCGCCGATGGTGCCGCGGTTGCGCACCGCGCGATAGGCGATGGCGCCGGCCACCCGCTGCATGGCGCCGCGCGTCACGTCGGGTATTCGTCCATCCTCGATATCGCCATGCGTGATGCAGGCGCCGATCACGAGGTCGTCGCCGCTGCGTTCAGCCTGTCGCAGTTCGGCGAGCCCCGCGATATCGATGATCAGATCTGGCTGGACCAGGCGCAGATTGAGCATCGGGCCGAGCGATTGGCCTCCGGCGATGATCTTGGTGACGCCCTTCGCTCCGGCCATCAAAGCGAGCGCCGCGTTCAAATCCGCAGGGCGCTCGTAGGCGAACGGCGCGGCCTTCATGCGGCCGGTCTTTCCGCTTCGCGGGCAGCGAGAACCGCCGCCACGATGCGGCGCGGCGAGATCGGCGAACACAACAGCTCGACGCCGAGCGGGCGCAGCGCGTCGTTCACGGCGTTGGCGATGGCCGCCGGCGGTGCGATGGCGCCGCCTTCGCCGATGCCCTTGACGCCGAACATGGTGTAGGGCGAGGGCGTTTCCATGTGGTCGAGCCGCGGCTCGGGCACTTCGGTCGGTCCCGGAAGCAGATAGTCGGCAAGCGTCGTCGCCAGCGGCTGTCCCGCGGCATCGAACGGCATTTCCTCGTAGAGCGCCGTGCCGATTCCTTGCGCGAGGCCGCCATAGATCTGGCCGTCGACGATCATCGGATTGACCAGCACGCCGCCGTCCTCGACGATGACATAGTCGAGCAGTTCGACGTCGCCGAGATCGGGATCGACCGCAACGGTGACGGCGTGCACGGCATAGCTGAACGTGCCGCTGTCGCGCTGCGGCTTGTAGCCGCAGGTCGCTTCCAGTCCCCTCGGATCCACATCTGGCGGCAGGTCCTGCGGCCGCCGGTACCAGGTATGCGCGATTTCCGAAAGAGCGACGCTGCCGGTCGGCCCCCACACGCGGCCATCGCGCAAGGAAACCGATGCTGGATCGAGTTGGAGCAGCTTGGCACCGATGTGCCTGGCGCGCTCGGCAATCTCTTCGCAGGCCGTCCCCACCGCGCCGCCGGCCATCACCATCGACCGCGAGCCCCAGGTGCCGGTCGAGTAGGGCGTGACAGCGGTGTCGCCATGCACGACCCGCACCTTGGCCGTGTCGATGCCGAGAATCTCGTGCGCGACCTGGGCTAATGTCGTCTCAAGACCCTGGCCGTGCGAATGCACGCCGACCCTGATTTCCAGCCCGCCGTCGGGCGTCATGCGCGCAGTGGCCTGCTCGTGCCCGGGCACCATCGGAATGCCCCAGCCGGCATAGACCGAGGTTCCATGCGCGGCCTGCTCGCAATAGACCGAAAGACCGACACCGATCAACCGTCCATCCGCCTCCTTGCCGCGCTGACGTTTCCGCACCGCCGCGACGTCGATCGCTGCGATGGCGCGACGCATGGCTTGCGGATAATCGCCGCTGTCGAAATGCTTGTTGGTGATGTTGTCGAACGGCATGTCCTCAGGACCGACCAGGTTGCGCAGCCGCACGTCGCCGGGCTCGATTCCCGCCGCGGCAGCGACCGCATCCAGCATGATTTCCAGTGCGAAGCAGACGCCGGTCCGCGCCACGCCGCGATAAGGCAGGATGGGACACTTGTTGCTCGCCACCGAGAACGTGCGGCAACGATAGGCCGGCATGCGGTAGGGACCCGGCAGGATGCTCGCGACTTGGGCTGCCTCGAGACAGGCCGAGAAGGGATATGACGAGTAGGCGCCGGAATCGACGGTTGCCTCGCAGTCGATGCCGCGCAGCGCTCCGTCGCGATCGGCATAGACGGTGATCTTGTAGTCGTGCTCCCGGCAATTCGCGCTCGCGCTCAGATGCTCGCGCCGATCCTCGATCCAGCGAACCGTCAGACCCTTGCCCATCGCAAGCCACGCCAGGCAGACTTCCTCGGGCAGCAAAATCCCCTTGTGGCCGAATCCGCCGCCGATGTCGGGCGACACGATCCGGATGCGGCCCTGCTCGATGCCAAGGCAGTCGGACAGGCCGTTGCGCACGATGTGCGGCATCTGGGCGCCGGTATAGAGCGTGAGCTGGTCGAGACGATGATCGAAGGTGGCGACGACTCCGCGGCCTTCCAGAGGCGACATGCATTGCCGCGCGGTCGATATTTCGCGGCTCACCTTGATGGGCGCGTCCAGCGCCGGCTTGATATCGACCTCGAACATGGTTTCGAGGAAGACGTTGTCGCCCCAATGGTCGTGGACGAGCGCGCTATCGGCGTCGCGGGCGTTGCGCATGTCAGTGACCGCCGGAAGCGCTTCGAGGTCCAGCGTCACTGATGCCGCAATATCCTCGGCCTCGGCACGGGTCGCCGCCACGCACATGGCGAGGAGTTCGCCGACGTGCCGCACCTTGCCGGTCGCAAGCACGGGCTGCTCCGATATCTTGAAACCGGGCAGGCCGGACACGGCGCGGATCGGCTTGACGCCGCTAAGATCCGCGGCTGTAAACACCACATCGCGAAAATGCTCCGGCACGTGGATGGCCCGGATGCGGGCATGTGCCAGGGGGCTGCGAACGAAAGCTATGTCCTGCAGGCCCGGCAATCTTATGTCGGCCACGTACTGGCCGCGCCCGCGCATGAACCGGTCGTCCTCCTTGCGAGATAGCCGCGCGCCGACCCCTTGGCCGGTACCGACCGTCACGGCCGAAGGAGAATCGCGTTCGACCTCGGGCATGTGCGAACCATCTCCGCTTCAACCTTGGCGAGTGGCTAGGCGGCCACCGCCTGCGGCAGTATGGAGGCCACGGCATCGTGGCGCACGCCCGCGCGCAAACAAAACACCGGCTGCAAGAGGCGATCGGCGACCACTTCGGTGTTTTCGTTGTCGCGCAGGATGTAGCGGCCGGGCTTTTCCTTGAGTACGCTGACGTCGGCATCCATGCCCGCGCGCAGCGCGCCGATCTGGTCCGCAAGGCCGAGCATTTCGGCCGGATGCGACGTCACCATCGGCACCACCTGCTCGAGCTTGAGACCGAGCGCCATCATCGAACTCATGGCCTGCACCAGGCTGAATTTCGCCTGGCCCGCAAAGGGATGATTCTCGTCGTCGGCGTGCTCGTCGGGCGTGCCGGCCGGCGCGGGGACATGTGTGTTGTAGCCGTGGATGTCGGCACCCAGCGTGGTCGGCACGATCCCGGAAGCGATGGCCTTGCGCGCCAGGCGATAGGAAAAATGGCTGCCGTGGCCGACATCGACCCGCAGTCCGCGGTCAAGCGCGGCCTGGATCACGGGATGCACGTCGCCTTCGCGATTGACGAAGCCGCCGGGATGGCGCGTGAAGGGATGGGCGAGAATATCGCCGGGGCGGAGCAGGGGAATGACCCGCGCCAGGATCGTGTCGACATCCTCTCCGTTGGTGCCGTTCTCCGGCAGGCCCCAGAGCTGCCCGAAATGCACATAGACCGGAAGGTCGGCGCGGCGGCCGATCTCGGCCGCCATCTCGATGACGCGGATGCCCCAGCGCGCAAACCCGCCGATCTCGGCGTGCGCCTTGATGCCGCGAACCAGATCGCGGTTTGCGGTCGCAGCCTTCACCGTGGCGTCGATGTCGACGCAGTCTGGCCGGTACAGATTGGGATAGTAGTGTCCCTCCAGGCCACCGACCAGATAGGCGGAGAGGAAGGCGTAGGTGCGCGACTGGGCTTGTTCGGCAATGAAGTGCCGGAAACCCGGGAGCGTCATGCACGAGGGTCCGCCCTGATCGACCAGCGTCGTGACGCCGGACTGAACGCCGACCATGTCGGCATTCATGCCGAAGCGCCCGGTGACATATTGATAGACATGGGCATGGGTGTCGATCAGGCCGGGCAGGACGATTTCGCCACTGACGTCCACGACCTCCTTGGCGCTGGCCGGCAGGATGTCGGACTGGACGGCGGCGATCTTGCCATTGCGGATGGCGACGTCTTTCAGCCCGTCGACGCCTGATGCCGGATCAATGACGCGCCCGCCGCGCAGAAGCAGGTCAAAGGTGGTGCTGACGGACATGGCCGATCTCCTTCCCAGGCCGCCGGCGCGCATCTCGGCCGCCGGCCAATTGCGAAGCATACTTCGTATTTTCTTACCTCAATATCCGTGCCATAGACAGCATCAAATTCGTGCAAGGTGGAGGCGCCGGTGCAGCGCAGATGCCAAGGAGCGATTTGATGGCCGCAAGGCGCGCGCCGAAAAGCGAAATCTCGTGGCCGCTGGAGCAGCGCCCCGGTTACCTCATACGGCGGCTGCATCAAATCCACGTTGCCCTGTTCCAGGAGAAATGCGCGGCCTTCGAGATCACGCCGCTGCAATATAGCCTGCTGACGGCGCTGGCGGCGCGCGGAACCGCCGATCAAAGCACGCTGGCCGCGGATATCGCGCTCGACCGCACGACGACAACGGGTGCACTTAAGCGCCTGCAATCGCGCCACTTTGTCGACCGCTCGGTTGCGCACGGTGATCGCCGCGCCCAGGTTTGCCGTCTGACCAAGGCAGGGCGCGCGCTGCTGCGCAAGATGGAAAGGTCGGCGCGTGCCGCCCACCTCGAGACTGTCGCCGACCTGAGCAAGGCGGATCAGAAGCGCTTCATTGTCATGATGCAGAAGATTGTTGCGGCGCGCGCCGCACAGGCGAATGCGGCGCCGGCCGGTTGATCCAGTTCGCCGATCGAGCGATTACATTCTGTGCAGTCTGCCTCAAAAACAGCTGCTTCCGGCCGCGGGGTGCCCGGGCAGGCGACGCGGCCCGCAAATTGCGAAGCATGCTTCGCAATTCCGAGATCGTCACGAGGAAGCGGTGAAGGTGATTTGCCCTGCAACACCTAGGCACTTCCTGCGCGCTCGGCCAAACGACCGCGATTGATTGTCGCTGACGGTACGCGCATCTGCCGGCCTTTGCTGGTGGCGCGTGATCTGGCATGTCCTTTGCTCCGATGATCGTCATTGAGTGGGTGGCTAGGGTTCCGCATCTTCTTGAGGTGGCTGGTCCGAGAGCTACCGCCTGGGCAGGAGAAATCTGCGCGGGACACGGTGGGATAAAATCCCGGGACACCTCAGTAGCCAGGAAGTGGCGCTGGTCAGTCGGTGCCAATTTCAACGCTGCGCAGTCTATGTGGAGTTGGCGATGAACTGGCTGCAACCGCAACATCTGACGCCGACGACGTTGCTGCTCCGTGAATCCATCAGGGGCAATCTTCCGCGGGCCGATATCCAACGTCCCGATGGGAGACCGAACTGATGTCGGCCGGTTCGGACGCGATTGCGCGGCGTTTCGGCGACCAGGGTCCTTGCGCCGAGGCCGCCGAAGACAATGAGCTCATCCGCCGTGTTCTGTCGCGAAAGACGGTACGGCGCTACAGCGACAAGATGCCCGACGAGGAGCTGCTCGACCTGTTGGTGGCGTGCGCTCTAAGCGCATCGGCAAAGTCGGATTTTCAGCAAGCCTCGATCATGCGTGTGCGCGATGTTCGGAAGCGCGCCGCCATCGGCGAATTGTTTCCGAGCATGCCATGGATCGGGATCGCTCCGGTGTTCTTTGTCTTCCTTGGCGATGCGAGGCGGCTGCAGCGGGTCGGCGAGCTGCGCGGCAAGCCCGTTCGCAACGGCACGCTCGAGGGATTTTTCAACGCCAGCATCGATGCCGCCCTTGCCATGCAGACCATGATCCTGTGCGCGGAGTCGGCCGGGCTCGGCGTTTGTCCCATCAGCGTCATTCGCAACGAGGTCGACAAGGTCGCCGACCTTCTCGGCTTGCCCGATCTCGTGTTCCCCGTCGCCGGCCTTTGCCTCGGATACCCGCAAGGTGAGGGGTACGTCAGCCTGCGCCTGCCGCGCCGTATCACGACACATGACGACCGCTATGATGACGCAGCGCTCGGTCCGGCGATCGACGATTACGACCACAGGCGGCATGCGCTGCACGCGATCCCCAAGGAGCAGCAGCGTTCCAACGCGGAGTTTGGCGAGGCGGCCTTCTACGGCTGGTCGGAAGACAAGGCGCGGCAAGCGGCCAAGGCCGAAGGCGCGGCGTTCCCGCCGTATCTGCGCTCACACGGATTTAGCTTCGACTGATACGCCAACGAGAGGGAGACCCAATGATGACGTGTTCGCTTGTCCACCTTAACGCGCTGTCCAGACGCCTGACGCTTGGCTTGCTTGCTGCCTCGTTGGTCATGCCCGCCATGGTTGGCGTGGCCAGGGCCACGGGCCTCGACGAAATCAAGCAACGCGGATTAGTCGTTGCGACCGAGGACGATTTCCGTCCCTTCGAGTTCGTCAAGGACGGCAAGCCGACCGGCTTCGACAATGAGCTGATCGAGGACTTGCGCAAATACGCACCATTCGAGATCAAGCAGCAGATCCTGCCCTGGACCGGCATCCTGGCCGGGGTCAGCACCGGCAAATACGACGTCGCCATTACGGCCGCGATCATCACCAAGGAACGAAAGAAGTCGCTCGATTTCACGAGCCCGATTGCGGATGCGACGCACTTTTATGTCAAGCGCAAGGACGACAAGAGCATCTCGTCGATCAAGGACCTCAGCGGCAAGACCGTCGGCGTCCAGGCCGGAAGTGCGCTGCTGGCCCGGCTTCCCGAACTTGGCTCGATGCTGGAGAAGGAGGGCGGAAAGCTCGGCAAGATCGTGGAATACACGTCCTATCCCGAAGCCTATCAGGATCTGGCGCTTGGCCGCGTCGACTATGTGGTCAATACCGTCATCAACCTTCAGGCGCTCGTCGCGGAGAAGCCCGCCGTCTTCGAACTTGGACAGCCCGTATCAGGCAAATCCTTTCCGGCCTGGGCGGTCGCCAAGGGCAACACGGAGCTTGTCGAATTCCTGAACGGCTTCATCGCCAAGGAGAAGGAAAATGGCCGGTTTGCCGAACTGCAGAAGAAGTGGTTCGGGCAGGATTTTCCGAGCCTGCCGGTGGCGTTCGAACCCGAATTCTAGTCTGCGCCGCGGTTGATCGCCCATGAGCGCCAGCGATGTCCTGGCCATCCTTCAGGGTGCCGTCGTGACGGTCACGCTGTCGCTGGCCGGCATCCTGATCGGTCTGCCGATCGGGCTCGCGCTCGCGGTGCTGCGCTGGGCGGACGTGCCCGTCGTTGCGCGCATGGTTGCCGTCTATGTCAGCATCCTGCGCGCGACGCCGCTCGTTACCCTGCTGCTGCTGCTGTTCTTTGCGCTTCCCAATATCGGCATCGCGATCGGTCCGATCTCGGCGGCCATCCTCGCCCTCGTCATGAATACGGCGGCGTTCAATTGCGAGGTCTGGCGGGCCTCGTTGATGAATTTCCCCAGGGATCAATACGAAGCAGCGCAGTCGGTCGGCATGAACGCGAGCTTGCGGTTTCGCCGCATCGTTCTGCCGCAGATCGTGCGGGTCAGTCTTCCGGGTCTCGTCAACGAGATGTCGCTCCTGATCAAGGTCACGCCGGTGCTTGCCGTGGTCGGCGTCGTCGATATCACGCGGGCGGCGGTGCGGATCGGCGCCGAGACCTATGAACCGCTGCCGCCCTTCCTGGTCGCGGTAGCGCTGTACGCGCCGATCGTGTTTGTCCTGGTCTCACTGCAGCGCTGGATCGAGCGACGCCAGCGCATGGCCGAGGCGGCGGCATGATCCATGATTTCGGCATCGTGTGGAGCGAACGCGATCTGCTGCTCAGCGGGTTGGGCAACACCACGATCCTGTCGGTGTTGTCGGCCGCAGCCGCCCTGCTGGTCGGATTTGCCGTGACGCCCGCGTTGATGTCGAAACAACGGTTGCTTGCAGGAATCGCGCGCGGCTTCGTCGACGGCATGCGCTGCATCCCGTTTTTGCTGTTTGCCTATATCGTCTATTATGGACTTCCGTCCTTCGGGATCAGGCTGGACAACTGGACGTCCGGCCTGGTTGCGCTGACGATCTACAATGCGGCGTACATGGCGGAGATCCTGCGTGGCGCCTGGGCGGCGCAGCCGCATGAGCCGATCGAGGCCGGCGTCGCCTTCGGGTTTTCCAATATCGGGCTGTTTCGCCGTATCGTGCTTCCTCCATTGTTGCTTGCTGCGGGGCCCGTGATCGGCAACCAGATGATCCAGATCGTCAAGGACAGCGCATTTCTCACCATCATCGCGCTGCCGGAATTGACCCATGCTGCAAGCTCGATCCAGTCGCGACACTATGTTCCGTTCGCAGCCTTCATCACCGCAGTGTTGCTCTATTGGGGCTTGTGCCTTGTGATCGAAGCCGGCGTCAGCTCGATCGACCGCCTGGCCGCGGCGCGGCGTTAGGGAACGCGATGGCAGATGGCAGGAAAGTCCTCGACGTGGCCGGCGTGTCGAAGCGTTTCGGCGATCTGGACGTATTGTCCGACATCAGCTTCCAGGTCGAGAAGGGCGAGACCATCTGCGTCCTCGGACCATCCGGCTCCGGCAAATCCACCCTGCTGCGCTGTATCAACTGGCTCGAACGGCCCGACGCCGGCCAGATCTATCTGAATGGCGCGCAGATCGGCGTCAACGGCGCCGGTCTCGTCATGAGCGATCGCGAACTGTCGCAGATGAGAACGCATATCGGCATGGTGTTCCAGCATTTCGCGCTGTGGCCGCACCTTACGGTGCTGCAGAACCTGATGGAGGCGCCCGTCCACGTGCAGCGGCGGCCCAGGGGCGAGGTTCGTGACGAGGCGCTTGGCCTGCTTGCAAAGGTCGGACTGAGCGAGAAGCGCGATGCTTTTCCGGCAAAACTGTCAGGCGGACAGAAGCAGCGCGTCGGTATCGCGCGGGCACTGGCGATGCGGCCGGACCTTCTGTTGTTTGACGAACCCACCAGCGCGCTCGATCCGGAACTTGTCGGCGAGGTGCTGGTCGTGATGCGGGAGCTGGCCCGCGAGGGCATGACGATGGTGATCGTGACCCATGAAATGGCGTTTGCACGCGAAGCGGCGACGCGCGTGGTGTTTCTCGATCGCGGACGCGTCGTCGAAACGGGCGCGCCGGAGCGGTTTTTCTCCAATCCAGCAACGGAACGCGCCCGCCAGTTCCTGCAACGTTACGCAGGCGATGCCGGCAACGGCAGGCGCGGCGCTTAACTGTCAAGGAGGGACCAACATGGATCCGATCTTCCATCTCTTGCCGGACGCGCCGAAGCCGGTCGCACCCTATAGCCACGCGGTCGAGGCCGGTCCGTTCGTTTTCGTGACGGGCCAGCTCGCGACAAATCCGGACGACGACTCGCTTCCCATTCCGCCAGGTATCGAGGCGCAGACTCGCAAGGTCATGGACAATCTCGCGCGTGTCCTCAAGGGGTGCGGGATGACGTTCGCGAATGTCGTTTTTGTCCGGATCTATCTGACGGACTTCAAGCGCGACTACGCGACCATGAACGCGATCTACGCGAGCTATTTCGAGCCCAGCCGGCGGCCTGGACGGACCACGGTCGGTGTCACCGATCTCGCGCGCGGCGGTATTGTCGAGATCGACCTGATCGCCTTCAGACCCTGAAAGGGCCGCCATCATGGAAACGCCCGTCGAAATTCCGGCGAGATGCGGCAAGGCCGCATTCGTCTCGGTCGGTCAGATCGTAACCGTCATCAATACCCACGGCGAACAGGTGGTCGACACCTGGGCCTTCAATCGCGCCGATCTCGGCGAGTTCATGTCGAACGAACATACGCGTGCGCACAGCCTGCATCTCGTTCCGCGAGCCGGCGATGTGCTGCGGACCAACAAGCGCCGGCCGATCTTCACGTTGACCGAAGATACTTCGGGCGGGGTTCATGACACGCTGATCGCGGCGTGCGACCGCTATCGCTATGCATTTCTCGGCGTCGAAGGCCATCACGACAATTGCACGGACAATCTCTTTGCCGGAATGGCCGAGCTTGGGCTGGTGCCGCCGGAGGTGCCGAGCCCGCTCAACCTCTTCATGAATATTCCATGGGATGCCGAGGGGACCCTTGGCTTCGCCGCACCGCCGCGTCCGGTGCCGGGCGGCTACGTCCGCCTGCGCGCCGAGATGGATCTGGTGATCGCGTTCTCGGCTTGCCCGCAGGACATCCTGCCGATCAACGGTAAGGCGGGCAAACCCGTCGAAGCGCATTTCACGGTGACCGGATCGCACATCGGAGCGAGCACGTGATGGCCGAGACGAAGCCAGACATTGCCGAGGCCAATCGACGTCGTTACGAGGAGCTTCGCGCGGCGGGGCAGAACCTGACGCCGAAGGGCCTGCCTGAGCCGACAGCGCTCGACGGCGCGCCGATCGTTCCGGATGCGCTGATCCATCACGAGCAGGTGCCTGCCGGCTGGTACGCGACTGTTCGCTTGCGCCGCGGCGAGGCGCTGCGGATCCTCGATGAGTGCGGTCGCTCCAGCGTCTCGCTGATCGGCTGGCGCGAGGAAGACACCTCCGAACGCATCAATTGCGCGGACACCGTGAAAGTTCAGTGGAGCGCCGCCCTCTCGAAAGGCCGCGTGATCCTGTCCGACATGGGGCGCGTGCTGCTGTCGCTGGTCGAGGATACCAGCGGCGCGCATGATCTCCTGGTCGGCGGCTCCACGCCATCTTCGACGCTCGCCGCGTTCGGCGCGGCAACGCGCAACACGCGGGAGAACTTTCTCGCCGCCGCAGCCAAGATCGGACTCTGCATCAGGGACATTCCGCCCTGCGTGACGTTCTTCGCGCCGGTGTCGCTCGATGATGCGGGCCGCTTTCTCTGGAATCCGCTCCGCAAGCGGCCCGGCGACTTTGTCGACCTGCGTGCCGAGATGAATCTCGTCGTCGTGGCGTCGAATTGCGCGCATCCGCTCGATCCAGCGCGCCCCGTAGCGACCGGGCCGGTCACGCTGATCAAGCACCGCGTGCCTCCGCCGCGGGATAACGACCTTTGTCGAACGGCGTCACCGGAAGCCGCGCGCGCCTTCGCCTTCACGGATCGGCTTTACGCCTGAGAAGAGGCTGCAAATGACCAGTTCAGAGATTTCCGACGTCGCCTATGCCTGCGACATCCCGGCCGAACGGCCGTGGTCTCGCGTGCTGACGAAAGGGCAAACCCTGCGGATCATCGACAGCGAGGGGCAGCAGGCGGTCGATGCCCTGCTTTATTGCGCCGATGATCCTGCCGAGCGCTACAGCTCGCAGGATACGTTGCGCGTCCAGGGATCGGCCTATGTCGAGCTCGGAACGCGGTTGATTTCGAACAAGGGCCGGGTCATGGCCCGCATCACGGCCGATTCCTGCGGACGGCATGATACCTCGGCCGGCTGCTGCTCCTGCGAAAGCAACGCGGTCCGCTTTGGCGAAGCGACCAGATATCAGCACGCCTGCCGCGAGAATTTCATCCTCGAATTGTCGAAACACGGACTGACCAAGCGCGACATCGTTTCGAACCTGAATTTCTTCATGAACGCGCCGATCGACCCTTCCGGACAATTTACGGTCGTCGACGGCATTTCGGCGCCGGGCAACTATGTCGACGTGACCGCCGACATGGACGTACTGTTCGTGATCTCCAACTGTCCGCAGGTGAACAACCCCTGCAATGGCTTCAACCCGACGCCGATACGCGCGGTGGTTCGCGACATGTCCGGACTTTGACGCGCTAGAGCGTGATGGGATTAGGTTGAGTTGTCGCGGCCACGGAGGTGTGCTCCCTCGCCCCGTTCTTACGGGGCCGAGACGAGCAAAGCTCGCTCTGAGAGGGTTGGGGTGAGGGGCTCTAACCGCGAATTCAGCTCGCGGAGAGTCCCCCTCACCCGAAATTCGCTATCGCGAATTTCGACCTCTCCCCGCAAGCGGGGCGAGGTGGAGCAAGCGGCGCATCCCGATTCAATCAAAAGCCATCCTGCTCTAGCCCGGCTCAGCCGCAAGTGCCAGCGCGAGTTTCGCAAGCACTCCGTCCGCTCGCCGCAGTTCCTCGAGAATGGTGAAATGGTCAGCGCCCTCAACGACGACGAGTTCGCCCGGCGCCCCTGCGGCCTTGCGTGTGTTGTGGAATTTCTTCGAGTCCCACACCAGGGCCGGCAATTCGGCCGAGCCGTATGCAATCGCGAGGTGCTTTTGCACAACCGGGAGCCGCAACGGCGAAAGCCTTGCGATCTCGTCGTCCGTCAGTTTCAGCACAATATTCAGCGAGGTGTCACGGATGGGCGCGAGGTCATAGACGCCGGAGACCGCAAGCCCGGCCGCAACCAGCGGGTGATCGAGCGCGAGCGCGGCGAGATGCGCTCCCGCGGACCACCCGGACAAAACCACGGGACCAGCGATGCCGTGTGAAGGACCATTGTCGGCCAGCCAATCCAGCGCGCACAATATCTCCTGGACGATTTCAGTCAGGGTTGCATCCGGCGCAAGCGAATAGCTGGGGATGGCAACGGACCACCCATGTGCGGCCATCCCCTCGACCAGCATGGCGAAGACTTCCCGCGAATTGCGCTGCCAATAGCCGCCATGAATAAAGACCAGACAGGGCGCCGAGTTGTCGCGGGCAGGGTAGAGATCGATCTTCCTCCTTTCGCGATCGCCATACGGAATGTCCAGGAGGGTCGGGTGGCGTGCCCGCAAAGTTGCCGAGGCGTCATTGCGCGCGGCAATCAACGCAGGGCTGTTGGCGACAGCCTTGTTGTTGTCATAGGCCGCGTCGCGCTCGGCTTGAGACAGCGCGGTCCAGTTCGTGCGGGGATCTCTCGGGTCATCGCCGGTCATCGGCTGCCTCTCACATGGATCGAAGGGAAAAGGACCACGGGCCAGCTTCTCCCGGAGCGGCACAGAACTCAAGCTCAAGCTGCCTGCCTTTGAAGAATGCGCCGAAATCCACATTCGCGAGCGCTGGTTAACCTGGAGCAAGAAGCATGGCGATCAATGACGAGTGATCGGATGCGATGTGCAAGCGATGGCTCGAATGAATTGAATTTTGTACAGGCTTGTCCGAGAGTGGAGACGCTCGGTACCCGACGAAGCCGATCGCACCAATCGACAATTCGGACAGGCTAGAGAGAAATGCACATGACGAGACGACCTGCTTTTGCGACATCACCCTCGAATCCCGACATCAAGGAGATTCAGACGATCCCGGAACGCAAAATCGACATGCCCTATGCGCCCGCGATCCGCGTCGAGAGTCCTTGCGGGTTGCTGTTCCTCTCGGGGGCCACGCCGTCACCGCTCTATCACAAGCACCCGCATGTGCTTGCGGAGCACGATCACCCCAATTCGATCGTTGATCAGACCCGCCGCGCCATGGAAACGATCAAGACCATTCTCGACCACGAAGGGCTGACCTGGACCGATATCGTGAAGGTCACCAAGTATCTCACCGATATCCGCGACCAGGATGGAATGGTGATGGTGCTCAAGGAGTATTTCGGCGAGTGGACGCCGGCGAGCACGACGATCTGCATCAACCAGCTTTCGACGCCCGGCGCGCGCGTCGAACTTGATATGATTGCCGCGATTCCGAAGGGCCGCTAGCGGATGGCCGTCGTGGACATTCTTCCCATTCTGCTCGAGCCATCCGCTCGGACATCGAGACCGATCCGTGCTCGACAAAGATCCACGCGAGATTCGGTAGTAAGCGTCTCGGTCCTCCGAACAGCCTTCGCCTGCCTGGCCATATTGGCCAGTTGCGCCCGATCCGAGCCGCTGTTCGTCACCTCGTGCGTCCGCTTCGGGTTAAGGGCGGCTGTGGCCGGCAGGCGGATGGCACCGCCGGTCTACCCCAGCTCCGGAACTACCCGTGCGTTCCGGCAATTACGCTTCGTGCCAAAAGCTGACTCATGGTGATGGCGGTAGAGCAGGGACGCGGACAGATTGCCATTTCCTCAACTCAGCATAGGGTCTAGGTCGGCGTTTCCGAAGTTCAAATCATATCAGGCGGCCTTGCGACGCTTGCCTGACTTCCAGCGTTTTGATCTCGGCCCTGACTTCGACCCAGCTCGTCGGCGGCGTGGCGGTTGCTGCACAGCGTGCTCGCTGCGTCTTCCTCAAGCTCATCGCTCAAGCGGGCCGCCGTTGGCGGGTGGGCCATGCCACCGCCCGCCATACATCAGCGTGATGGCCATCACAGGTCGATGACAGTCGGAACCCTAGCACTGATGACCGGTACAGCCGTTGTTATCGCCGCGTCCGGTAGTGTTGTATATGGCCATCTTATCCCCGGCTGCCGCCGAGATTGCTATAAGACAGCCGACGCCTTCGATGACAAGGGCTGCAATGAGGGGAGCGACGCCACCGGTCACTGTATCAAGCTCATTGTTTTGTATTTCTCGGACTTGCGCAGCGCGACCGATGTCCAAAGTCCTCATGATCTTCTCCATCCGAACCAGCGCGGACCATCCATCGCTGGTGTAGCACCGCTACCTCAAACGTCCTTGTCAGATCTGTGATGGCCATCACATGATGATTTGGCTACGCCCGGTGAAGCCAATTCACTGTGTGTGCATCTTCGACCACCTTCGTATGTGATCGTAATCCGGTTTGCCCGCGCTCTATCGGCGGGGTCCTCGTGTGCAAGGACCGAGACGGCGACGGCTGGCTCACATCGCTGGTGAGGCTCCTCGGTTTTTGCGATCAATCAAAATCGACCACTCGACCTCCGCAGTGGGTCATTCACGACTCGCCGCATGATCTTCCTTGTCTGCGCCACGCATCACGATTTTCAGCGCGTCATCTGGCAATGGCCGCTGCAGCGCCTTCGCCTCATCCCAGGGTGCGCGCATCCACGCATCGCGCTCTTCGTCGGTGGTCAGGATCACAGGCATCGCCTTGGAGTGGATGGGCTCGACGATTGCGTTCGGTACCGTCGTCAGGAATCCGTAGACCAAGTGCGGTCCGGGGACCGGCTTTGACTTCGTGCCCCGATCGCCCTTGAACTGCTAATTGCAGACCGTCTGCAGCATGATTCCGATCCGCATCGTTTGGCATCTGGTCTGCTGGGGCAGGATATTTTGAAGCCGTGGTGCGTCGGATTGCGGGATCGGCGTTTGATCGATCACGGCGGACTGGGCGGGCTGAGAGGCGGCCGCCGCCGCAGCCACATCCCGCGCGGCCGCGGCACGCCTTGCGAGAACCCGCCGCTCGCCTTCCGCCGTGATCTGGGAAACAAACTGCGCGGCTGCCGCCTTTCTCTCGATCGGGGTCATCCTGCCGGTCTGGACTCTCTCGGCAAGCACGAGATTGTAGGCAAGCTCCTGGTCCATCAGATCGGGATCTGGCATGGTGGGGCGCAGCAACACCAAGTATTGATTTTCGCAGGTGGCCAGCGCGATCGCCTGCTTTATCGGGTGAAGTCTGCGACGACACTCGGCAAGGCCGTCCTTGATGCGCGCGAGCGGATCTGCCGAAGCCTGTTGGGCCTGAACCTGGCGGCTGCCGGTCGAACATCCGATCAGAGTTAGAACAAGAAGAATGCCCGCCGTGGTTATTCTCTTGCCGTCCATGAGCAAACCCCCCCAGCCAATTTGCCAACCTACCTGACGTTGAGAGGGCATGGTAGAGCAATTTCGAATTTTGGAAAATGCCCGCGGGCTACAATCACGCTCTGCCGGCCACCACGTGGAGGGCGGGTCCTTCGCTGAAATCTTGGTGGTCCGGAGCGCCACGAGATGACTTCGCTTGTAGGGATAGCGGCGCATCTCCGAGCAGTTTCGGCACCGCGTATGGCGCTCGAGCTCATGGACCGGCGTTGCCTTTGGCCGCCGCACGATGTGGAGCGCGACCGTCTGATGCGTGTCGCAGCCGAGGCATCGGACTTCGAGATACGCATATCCTGCGTTCAGCGCATCGCCGAGGGTTGGGCGGGGCCGCGAAAGCCGAGCATACGCTTGTTCCACGCATCGCAGGCGAGGCGGTCAGCTTCCTTGCGTGCGCCAGCAGCCCGCGCCGCGGACGCGCGAACGGTGCTGCCATAGATCCTCTCGCGTGACTTGGTGCCCATAGCACAAAATGCGCCCGGCCCGAGCCGCCGGCAAGCCGCTACAGATTGGGGTACCGCGGTCCAGGATGCACATTTCCGTCCGCTCTAGTCCGGCTATGAGAGGGGCTATTAGTCAGTGGGCACGAGCAATTCCAAACCGTGAGGAACTAAGATTCCCGCAAGCCTTGCTTCCGCCGGCGAGACTATCCCTGTTCGCAAGGCAAGTTTCGGATTGGGACCGACCACGCCACCTCAAATCGGCCCTCCACCCCGTGCGCAGGAGAACTCGCCAAATGTGACCCACGTTCCAACAAGCGATCAACCACGTGCCATAGCCTTTCCAAACCCAAACAACCTTTGCTAGAATGGCAGCAATCGAGATGGCGCAGACCGAAACCAGCGTAGCTTCTAGGAACGTGAGACGGATGTTTGGTCTCGATCTCGATGCTTGGAACGTCGTGATGGTTTCGTCACTAGGGATGGCCGCCGTTGCGGCCGTTGTCGTTGTACTATCGACCGCCATTGTCATAAGATTACAAAAGCAGGCGGAGTTAGAATCTGCCGAGCGCATTGCGCAATTAACAACGCAGGGCGATATAGCTCGAAGGGAAACGGCCGACGCAAAGCTGCAACTAGAACAGCTAAAAACGCTCGCTGGTCCGCGGGAGCTAGATCATGAGACCTTTGTTAAAGAGATTTCTGGAAAACCAAAAGCGCCGGTAGCGATCTGGTATTTGCCAGATGCCTCCGATAGTTGGCTTTTCGCGCTCCGCCTACAAGTGGCTCTCAATACGGCTGGTTGGCAAGTTGACCAAGCTATACCCATTCCAGAGCCTCCGAAGGGCCTAATTGGGAACCCCCCCGAGCGATGGCCGCTGGCGGGCAACCATCCGGGGTCAGCCTTGTCGGCGCTGGCATACTCGGGGCAGATAATGAAATGGATAATCCCGCATATAAGGCTCTATTTGGAGCGCTGTTGAAAAGCACCAAGCTCGGAGTATCTGGGGCTAGCTTCAGCCAAGCGATGCCGGTCCCCCCCGGGACATTGAGGGTTGTGGTCGCCGCCAAACCAGACCCGATATTTATCAAGCCGCAGATGCAGATAGCGCCAACCCCAGCCAAATAAGCCGCGAGACAAAGGAAGGAAGAGGCGCATGGCGGATCACTCTGGGATTTTGTCTGGGACTTTGCGTCCCCGAGCGCGGTCTAGCGCAGCCTTTGATCTCCTTGCGTTCTCGCCAACAGATGGCGTTCAAACGAAGCTTGGTCGCGCTCTTCTCCAATAGATTCAATAGCTCTAGGCGTTGACGCGATGGCGCGCTCGGAGAGATTCGAACTCCCGACCCTCGGAATCGAAATCCGATGCTCTATCCAGCTGAGCTACGAGCGCGTGATGCCGCAGATACCAGACTTGCCCCGCAACGGCCAGACGCCGGACCTGGACGACGACATTTGCGGGTGCGGCTTTCCCAGGTTGCGCCGCGGCGCGCGGCGCAGCGCTGATCCCGAAAGGACAGCGTCAGAAGCAGGGATGCCGGCGGCCGTCCTGGCCGATATAGGCCGCCGCGCTCTGGTAGCAGCGATTGGTCGCCGGGCCGTCATAATAGACAAACGTGCCGGGCTCACGGCCGGGGCCGTAATTGTGCATGAAGCTGATCGGGTAGGGCAGCCCGTGAGCAGAGCCTTGATAGGACCGTTGATCCGAGGGCGGGACGGGATAATCGGCGGCTTTGGCGAGGCCTGGTGCGAGGGCGGCTGCGGACACGAGGGCGGCGGCGAACAGCGTCTTCATCTCTTTTCTCCGGAAAGGCCGCCAAGGCGAACCTGTTTCAGGCAATCTGAGCCAGAGGTTACCGCAAAACCCGTGGAAAATCTGTCGAAACCTTTCAAGGCCCCGCCCATTTTTGGCCTTTTCAGGATGCTTAACGAATTCCCAACACAGTCTAGCGACAGTTCGGCCGGGTGGGGGTCTGGACGCCTCCCGCGAACCGAAACGCTACCGGGGCTTACATCCTTCCATGCGCACCAAGCCGCTCGCTTTGCTGCTGCTGTCGTTCCTCGCCGCGACGCCAGCGCGCGCCGATCTGCACATCACGCGGGACCATGGCGGTTACGTCGAGGAGTACAAGGCCAAGTACAAGCGCGTCCGCGACCGCGGCGAGCGCGTCATCATCGACGGCATCTGCAATTCGGCCTGTACGCTGGTGTTCGGCATCGTGCCGATGAACAAGATCTGCGTCACCCCGCGCGCCAGCCTCGGCTTCCACCAGGCCTATTACGACAAGGCCTTCACCTTCGGCATCAAGGTCACGAGCGTCGAGGGCACCTCCGAGCTGATGTCCTATTATCCCGGTACGGTGAAGGACTGGATCCGCCGCAACGGCGGGCTGACCACCGAGATGAAGAAGATCACCAACGGCGCCGAACTCTGGAAGATCGTCGACCCCTGCCCGGACGAGTGGTGAGGCGAGCGACGCCGTCATCGCAAGGCGCGCGATGATCGGCCCGGCGACGGCGCCGACGGGCGTTCGGGGACAGGGCTGACACACTCATGCTGGCTGGAAAGGCCGTTTCGGAAGGCGTCGATGTCACGGCGCCAGGCCGCCGGCAATGGCTGATCGGTGCAAATGGGGGTTGCCGCGCGGCGTCTGAGCGGGCACTCAGGCCGGCCATGACTGATGATGTCGAGAAACTGGCTGCGCGGGCGGCGCCTGCGGTGTTTGTCGTGCTCTGGAGCACGGGCTTCATTGCCACCAAATATGTCCTGCGCGGTGCCGAGCCGTTGACCTATCTGGCGATCCGGATGGCGATCGTGGTCGCCCTGATGGTGGCCATCGCCGTCATTGCACGGCCGCGGTGGCCGGATCGAACGGGGGTTTTCCACAGCATTATTGCCGGGCTGATGGTGCACGGGTTCTATCTGGGGGGAACGGCCGTGGCGATCTCCCATTCGATTCCCGCCGGTCTCTCGGCGCTGATCCCGGGACTGCAGCCGATCCTGACCTCGACGCTCGCGAATCGCTGGCTGGGGGAGCGCGTGACGCCGCTGCAATGGATGGGTCTTGGGATTGGTCTCGCGGGTGTGGTCTTGATCCTGCACGACCGTCCGATGACCGGGGCGGCGGGATGGGGGTGGCTGGCCTCCGGCGTGTCGCTGGTCTCCATCACGCTCGGCACGCTCTATCAGCGCCGCTACTGCAACGGGATCGACTGGCGCGCCGGCAATGTCGTGCAATACATCGCTGTGACGGTGCTGTTTGCGGTCGGCGCCTTGCTGCTGGAAACCAACGAGGTGCGCTGGACCGGCGAATTCGTGCTGGCGCTCGCCTGGCTCACGGTCGTGCTGTCGATCGGCACGATCGGCCTGTTGTACTGGCTGATTCGGCATTCGGCGGCGACTGCGGTCGCGAGCCTGTTTTATCTGGTCCCCGCGGTGACCGCGCTGATGGCCTATGGCCTGTTCGGTGAACGGCTCGACGCGGTTGCGATCGCGGGTATGGCGGCCTGCGCAGTCGCGGTGTTTCTGGTCAACGCCCGCGTCTGAAAACGCGAATCACCGAATCAAAAAGCCTCCGGATGTCGGTCCGGAGGCTTGGGTCTGAAGGTCTTCGCGTGACGGTCTGGACCTCAAGGCTTTGGGTTTGAGGCGTCGCGCGGCGCCGCTCAGCGCTTCGATTTCTTGGCCTTCTTCTTCTTTGCGGCCTTCTTCGGAGCCTTCTTGACGGCTTTCTTTCCGGCCTTTTTAGCGGCTTTCTTGCTCTTCTTGGCCTTCTTCGCAGGCGCTACTTTCTTGGCGACCTTCTTGGCCGCCTTTCTTGCCTTGCGGGCCGGCTTCGGCGCCGGCATCGCCTCGGGTGCCGCCGGCATCGCTTCTGTTTCGGGTGTGTCGTCGTCCATATCGTCCCCCAATGTGTAAACAAAGCACGACGATAGCGAGATTCCCGGGGCTGTCAAAGTGAGGGCATGAGATTCACGCCGCGCGCAGCTTCGCGTAGGCGGCAAGCGCGCGCTCACGGCCCGTCCGGTGGTCGATGATGGGAATCGGATAGGTGATGCCGAGCCCGATGTCCGCGGCTTTGAGTTCGAGCGCAGTCGCGTTCCACGGCTGGTGGATCAAGGGTGCCGGCAAGCGGGCCAGTTCCGGCACCCAGCGCCGGACATAGGCGCCGTCGGGATCGAATTTCTCACCCTGCAGAACCGGGTTGAACACGCGAAAATAGGGGGCGGCATCGGCGCCGGAGCCCGCGACCCATTGCCAGTTCGCCGGATTGCTGGCGGCATCCGCATCGACCAGCGTATCCCAAAACCAGCGCTCGCCCTCGCGCCAGTCGATCAAGAGGTGCTTGACCAGGAACGAGGCCACCACCATCCGCACCCGGTTGTGCATCGTGCCGGTGCGCCAGAGCTGGCGCATTCCGGCGTCGACGATGGGGTAACCGGTCCGGCCGCGCTGCCAGGCGCGCAGCGCGCGTTCGTCCGGCCGCCAGGGAAACGAATCGAAGGCGGGCTGCAGGTTTCGCAATGCCAGTTCAGGCGCGTCGAACAGAAGGTGGCGGCAGAACTCGCGCCAGCCGAGTTCCCTCAAGAATCTGTCGATGTCTCCGGAGAGAGCCGGACGCTCGGCGGCGGCAAACTGCGCCGCGTGCCAGATCTGCCGCAGGCTGATCTCGCCAAAGCGCAAATGCGGCGATAGCCGCGAGGTCGCGTCGATATCCGGCCGGTCGCGGTTTTCGGCATAACCGGTGACGCCGGCGGCGAGAAACGCTTTGAGCCGCTCCTGCGCGGCAAGCTCACCTGGGGTCCATGTCGCGCGCAAACCGCTTGCCCAGTCCGGGCCATGCGGCTCGAGCGCGAAGGTCTCGATGGCGTCGCTGGCAATGCCGGCAACCGGCGGCAGCAAGGTCGGCGCGGGCAACAGCTTGGGCGGGCCACCGATCGCGAGCACCCGCCGCCAGAACGGCGTAAAGATGCGCAAGCCCCGGCCGTCCTTGCCGCGGATCCTGGCCGGCTCGACCAGGAGATCGCCGGGAAATTTTTGCGAATCGACGCCGATGGTTGCAAGCGCCGCTTCGATCTCTTTGGCAATGGCGAGTTCCGGCGCCTGGGCGATCTCGTTCCAGAATACGGAAGCCGCCCCGACCTCGCGCGCCAGTTGCGCGATCACCTGCGCAGGGCGACCCCGGCGCAGCACCAGCGTGGTCCCGATCGCTGCAAGGCGCTCGCCCAAGCTTCGCAGCGACTGCGCGAGCCACCAGCGCGCGGCGCCGCCGAGCCGGCGCGGTTGTGCCCGGTCGTGTGGATGCTCCAAATCGTCGAGGACATAGAGGCAGACCACCGGCGCACCGCTCCTGGAAGCGGCGTGCAGGGCAGGGTGATCGGAGAGGCGAAGGTCGTCACGGAACCAGACGATGACGGGATTCATTGTTGGAGGGTACTCACTTGCTGTTTCGGAGGGCGCTTTGCCCGAAGATTTGCGGGGTCGGGTCGGTTCGTTAATACGATCGTAAAGACAGCCAGTGAATCTACGGGGCTTGAGTCACTCTCATTTTGTGAAAGTAAGTCCTCGATGCGCCCGAACAAAGTTCGCCTGTCTTCGCTCAAACTCAAGCTCGGAACCAAGGCTGTCACCTGCGCCGTGTTGCTGATTGCGCTCAATACCGCGCTCGTGGTTGGAGCTGCATACTGGTCGCTGACGTCTGAATTTGCCGACAGGGCGGTGCGGGACATTGATATCAATCTTCGAACGCTGGCGCTGACCTTCGCCGAGATTTATGGCGAGGCCAAGATCACGATGCAGGATGGCGTCGTCAGTCGTGTCGAACTTTCGCGCATGCCGGAGTTCAAGGATCACGCCATCGTCGATCGCGCAGTGTCGTATGTTGGCGGCAATGCGACTCTTTTTGTCTATGATGAGGCGAGCAACAAATTTGTTCGTCGTTCCACCAACGTGAAGAAGGAGAACGGCGACCGCGCCGTCGGCACCGAGCTTGCCGCCGATCATCCGGGGCAGGCGATGCTCAGGCGAGGCGAGGCCTACAGGGGACCCGCCACTTTATTCGGCAAATCCTTCATGACCGCCTATTTCCCGGTCGAGAATCCGGCCGGCAAGGTGATCGGCATTCTCTATGTCGGCATTCCGATGACGCAGCTCGACACGATGTTGTCGCATGCCATCCACAGTATGACCATCGCCGCGCTGCTTGCCGCCCTTATGGTGCTGGCGCTCACCATGCTGATCGTTCGCCGGGTGACCAAGCCGCTGACGTCGGTCACCGAATCGCTCACCGCGATCGCCGACGGCAGGAGCGATGTCGAGATCCATTGCGACGACAGGGCGGACGAGATCGGCGATATCGCGCGCACCGTTGCGATCTTCAAGAACAATTCGCTCGAGCGCCAGCGTCTGCGCGACGAACAGACCGCCAATGCTGCGGCTGCCGCCGAGCAGCGCAAGTCTGAGTTGCAGCGCTTCGTCGAGAATTTCCGCTCCAGGGTCGGCGGCATCGTCGACAAGGTGATGGACTCCTCCGGAGACTTTGAACGCATCGCCCGGCAGCTGACGGAAACCGCGCGGGTGACTGCGGATCTTTCGAAGCAGTCGGCGGGGACGTCCGAGGCGGCGTCCGAGCATGTGCGCTCGGCCGCGACGGCGTCCGACGAACTGTCGAGTTCGATCTCGGAAATTGCCCGGCGGGTCGAGGAATCCAACGGCATTACCGCCGAAGCGGTCAAGCAGGCCGCGGCGACCGATCAAAGGATCGCGGAATTGTCGGAAGCCGGGACGCGAATCGGAGATGTCGTGAAGCTGATCACCTCGATTGCGGAACAGACCAATCTCCTGGCGCTGAACGCGACCATCGAGGCGGCGCGCGCCGGCGATGCGGGCCGCGGCTTCGCCGTGGTCGCCCAGGAGGTCAAGAGTCTGGCGAGCCAGACCGCGAACGCCACCGAGGAGATCTCGAACCACATCGCCAACATGCAGCTTGCGACGGAGGAATCCGTCGGTGCGATCAAGGCGATCGGCCAGACCATCGAGCGCATCAGCGGGATCGCCAACTCGATCTCGGCGGCGGTCGAGCAGCAGCGCTCCGCCACCGAGAACATCGCGCACAGCGTTCGCGCGGCGGCGAGCGGGACCGCGGAGGTTGCGGTCAATGTCCGCAACGCCGCGCAAGGCGCCGGTGCGACCGGCGAAACCTCGGGCCTCATGCTGGCGTCGGCACAAGCGCTGTCGGGCCAGAGCCTTCACCTCAAGACCGAGGTCGAGAAGTTCCTGGAGGGCGTGCGGGCGGCGTGATCGCGGGCTCGGACCGGAATCGGCGCCATGAAACCTCCGCGTCGCGCGAGCGTAAATGTCAGTGACATCGCTGCCGGCGCTCGCCGGCCGGAGGGGCGTTCGTGAGCCGATATGCCGTTCTCTACCTGGTGACGCTGGTGGTTCTGACCGGGCTGGATTTTCTGTTCCTGGGCGTTGTTGCGAAGGGTTTTTTCGCGGCCCAGGTCGGTGACATGCTGGGCGACATCAAGCCCTTGCCGGCGGTTTTGTTCTACCTGCTTTATATCGCCGGCGTGCTGATCTTTGTCAGCGGATCCGCACCCGCCACGATGGCCTCGACGCTCGTTTACGGCGCGCTGTTCGGATTCTTTTGCTATGCGACCTTCGAACTCACCTCACTCTCGCTGCTCAAGCACTGGAGCTGGCCGGTTGCCATTCTCGACATGTCCTGGGGCGCGCTCGTGACGGCGGTTTCGGCAGCCGCAGGGCTGGTGGTGGCGAATTGGATTGTGCCGAGGGTCAACTGAGTCATTCCGGGGCGATGCGAAGCATCGAACTATGGTGCGCAATTGCGCACCTGAGAATCTCGAGATTCCGGGTTCGCCCTTCGGGCGCCCCGGAATGACGGCCTCGGTCGCTTCGCGTCGCTCGCAACCGCGAGCCGTCACTTCGGCTGCGGAACGATGCGGATATACGGTTTCGGCGCCTTCCAGCCGGCCGGATAGATGCCCTTGGCCTCGTCGTCCGAAACCGAGCCCGCGATGATGACGTCTTCGCCCTGTTTCCAGTCCGCCGGCGTGGCCACGCGATGTTTCGCGGTCATCTGCAGCGAATCGATGACGCGCAATATTTCCTGGAAGTTGCGGCCCGTGGTCATCGGATAGACCAGCACCAGCTTGATCTTCTTGTCGGGTCCGATGATGAAGACATTGCGGACGGTCAGGTTGTCGGCGGCGGTCCGCTTCAAGGGATCGCCCGAGGTTGCGGCTGGCAGCATGTCGTAGAGCTTGGAGACATTGTAATCGGTGTCGCCGATCATCGGATAATTCGGCGCGGCGCCCTGGGTCTCCTTGATGTCCTCGGACCATTGCGCGTGTCTGTCGACGGGATCGACCGAAAGCCCCATCAGCTTGACGCCGCGTCTGTCGAATTCCGGCTTCAGCTTTGCGAGCGCGCCGAGTTCGGTGGTGCACACCGGCGTGAAATCCTTTGGATGCGAAAACAACAGCGCCCAGCTGTTGCCGATCCAGTCATGGAACCTGATCCTGCCTTCGGTCGTCTCGGCCTCGAAATCGGGGGCCACCGCGCCAATCTGAAGTGCCATGTTTCGACCTCATGATATTCAAGTTACAGGGAAATCTGTCCCAACCGACATCGCCCGGGCGGTTATAGCGGCTGCTGCTGTCGAAGTGAACCGGGGCGATCGAAAAAGGGGAAATCCTTCTCCCGTCAGTGGAACTGCTGGCATCACGTTTTAGTGCAGCAGCCCGCGGTGAAAAACGCGCATCGACGCGCTTGCCGGCCTCGATCTTGCCTTGTATCGACACCACACCCCGCGGCCCCGGCCTTCGGCGGCTTCGAACTGTGACGAGCGGCACAGCGACCAATCGGCAACCATCTAAGAATCTAAGGATGCGAGTTTCGAATCGTTAACCACTCGTTTACGCCCCCCGTGGGATTGCTGAACCCGAAAAGACAACTGAGACGAGAACAATGGCTACCTCAATGCGCAAGGCCGTCGATGCGATCGACGCGCTGGAACCATCGTGCCGCGACAGCGCGGCCAATGCCCTGACCATCGTGCGCGATGGCGTCATCACCGGTGAAGGTCCGACGACCAGGGGCCGGGTGCACTTTTCCCGGGCGCTCGACGCCGACGATGCCGCGCTGTGCGCCCGCATCCTCACCGCAACTGCGGTCGAGAACGAGCCGGTCAGCCGGGCCGAGGCCACAGCGCTGTTCGAGATCAACGATGCTGCGACCGAGCGCAGCGACGAGGGACGTTTCGACGATCTCCTCGCCAAGGCCGTCGCCCATCACGCCGCTGCCGCATCCGGCCTGCCGGTGCCGCCGCGCACCGTGGCGCTGTCGCCCGACACCGATATCGAGAGCTGGGCGCCCGATCATGCCCAAGGCGTTGACGCCGAGATCCTGCAGTGGATCGCCGACCAGATGCGCGGCAAGCGCAACGGCAACCATACTTTGATGGCGATGGTCGCAACCCTGGTCGGCGCCGCCGTGCTGCCGCTCTCCCAGCTGCCGCAGATCATCGACATCGGGATGTAACTGCAGCCGGAATGGCTTGAGTTTTTCGGACGGCGGGGTCTTGCCCCGCCGTTTTTGTTTCGAAACGATGACGACCACGCCGCGGCTGTTCGCGAGATCGAGAAGCTGTGGGGCGCACCCCAGCGCGCAGGGGCTGTGGGTGAACTGGGCACCCGGCGTTCCCCACGCCCTCTGTTTACAGCAGGGCGAAAACTTCCGGCAGAATCTCGGGCGCGGCGCGCCGCGGGGCGCGCGAGCATGTTTGGGATTGCGCTGGACTATGCCGCACACTCAACTGTCATCGTCCGGCTTGACCGGACGACCCAGTATTCCAGAGACGTCAGTGATGGAATCGATGGGCCGCGGCGTACTGGATGCCCCGCATGCCCGGGGCATGACGGCTGAGGTGGGGCGCGCTCTTGTCCGTCATTGCGAGCGAAGCAATCCGAGGTTGTCATTCCGGGTTGGTCCGAAGGACCAGACCCGGCATCTCGAGATTCTCAGGTGCGCAATTGCGCACCATAGGTCGATGCTGCGCATCGCCCCGGAATGACGGGCTCGAATGGATTGCTTCGCTCCTGCTCGCAATGACGGCTCTCAACGCCGCGCGAGCCTACTTCTCCGCCGCCTTCTGCTTGCCGCCGCCTTCGTCCAGGCCGACCGTGCGGCCCGGGAAACCGGCGGCGTCGAAGTAGCGCTGGCTACCCACGCGCTGGAAGTTCAGGACCGTGCGCAGGCCGCCCGCGGCGGGCTCCGACTTGAGCGAGCCGGAATACGCCTTCGGCGTCGTGCCGTTCGGCAACGCCTCGGTCATCACGCGTCCGACCAGACTGCCGTTGGGCTTTGGCGTGAGCCCAAGGAGCTTGGCGGCGGTGGCGCCGACGTCGGCATTGGAGACCGGCAACGCGTCGGCGTAGCCGGCCTTGAAGTCCGGTCCGATCGCCGCCATGAAGTTCATGGTGTCGCCGCGGCCGAAGCTGCCATGCATGCCCTGGCCCTGCCGGAGCACGGTGTCGGCGACTTCCACGGAGCAGTTGGTCGGCTCGTCGCAGCCCGCCACATAGGAGCGGAAATTGACCGCGATCGCCGGGTTCGGCGTCACCGCCTTGCCCTTCAGATTGATCTGCGACAGCGGCAGCGTGCCGGGGAAGCGTCCGAGACTGTCATCGACGAACAGGCCGGAGACATAGTCCTGTTCCAGGAGCGCCTTAATAGTGCGCTCGGCGAGCTTCTTGTCCTTGTTCGGCAGATAGATCAGGTCCGAGCCGCCATTGGTCGCGACCACGAGATCGGGCTTGGCGGGATCCTGGCCGAGCACGCCGTTGCCGGCCTTGGGGTGGGCGTTGTCGCCAACGCGGGCGTTCTTGTCGTTGGGATCGAACAGCGGCAGATTGAGCGCCTTGGCAAGGTCGATCGCGACGAAACCCATCGGCAGGAAGTCCTTCGGCGTATCGTCGTAGCTCGCCTTGGCCGCGGGGCTGGTCTTGCTCTCCTTCGAAATCGTCGAGAAGCCGTGATCGGCGGAGACGATGATGTCGGTCGTCGCGGCAAGCCCGAGATCGTCGAGGGCCTTGCGCAATTGCGCCAGATTGTCGTCGGCATTCTTGATGCTTGCCATCGAGGTCGGGCCGTTGATGCCGGGGGTCAGGGTGTTGAGGCTGTCGCCCTGATTGTGCTGGCTGCCGTCGGGATCGCGCGACCAGAACACCAGCACGAAGGGCTTGTTGCGGGCCTTGAACATCGGCAGCACGACCTTGGCCGCGACGTCGGCGAAATAGGCCTGCTGGGCGGTGTTGGCGGCCGTGGTGCCCGGCGTCTTGGCGTCGCCCGCCTTGCCATTGTCGCCGCGCGAGGGCGCGGTGAGGGGAAGATTGGCCTTGGTCAGCGCGTCCTTCATCTCGTCGGAGAGCGGCACGCCAGTCTTTCCGCCGGTGGAATCGTCGACCACGATCGAGTGTGCGCCCGGCTTGTCGGCGCGATCGGAATGGTCGAACAGCAGGGTCGGGCCGACCTTGCCGATCGCGGCCGTCGAGAGCCCTTGCGCGCGCGCCAGCTTCAGGATGGTCTCTTCGTTGAGATAGTCGCCCTTGAAGTGCTCATCGACATCGCCGAGCACCGCGTCGTTCTCGATAAAGGGCACCACGGTGTCGCCGGCGGGCACCGAGCTGAAGCCGGTATAGATGGTGTTGCTGAAGGTGCCGGTGTCGCCGAGATAGTGCCCGGTCGCCATTGCCGAGCTGTTGGCCATGGTGAAGGTCGGGAACATCGAATGCGGGTTCTTGAAGTTGACGCCCTTGTCGCGGATCGCGGCCATGGTGGGCGCGGTGTCCGGGGTCACCTTCAGCGCACGCAACCCGTCGGGGACGAACAGGATCAGGTTATGCGGCGTGTTGTTGTTCTGCGCGAAGGCAAGTCCGGTCGACAGCAGGGTCAGTCCGGCGGACAGCCACAGGAGAGAGCGGCGCATCGAGAACTCCTTGGGAAATGGTGGGTTGCGGCGATTGGGCCGTCGCCCTTCCGTTTAGTTTTGCTGCATGACAGGATTGTTACACCCGACATCGAAGAAGACTACCAGATTGCCGCCGCCAGCGCCGCCAGCAGCGCTGGCGGCATGATGATGATTCCGAGCCGCAGGAATTGCTGCGCACTGACATTGATGCCTTCGCGGCGCAACGCCACCAGCCAGAGAATCGTCGCTAGCGACCCCGTGACCGAGAGATTCGGACCGAGATCGACCCCGATCAGCATGGCAGCAACGACCGCTGGTGGCAGATGGTCCTGGCCCGCGACCGAGCCCGCGACCAGGCCGACCGGCAGATTGTTGGCGATGTTGTCGGCAGCCGCAATGACGATCCCTGCGCCCCATGCGGTCCTGGGCACGGATTGCGCGACGCAGTCATGGAGGACTGCGGCAAGCTCGGCGATCGCGCCGGTCCGGACCAGCGCTTCCACCATCACGAACAGGCCGGCGACCAGCGGCAGCACGCCCCACGACACGCCCTTCACCACAGGCGACGGCGATTGGCGGCTCAGCAGCAGCACGGCGGCGGTGGTGACGAGCCCGCAGACGAAGGTCGGCAGTCCCAGTTGCAGATCAAGCGCGGAGGCGCCGAGCAGGACGGCTCCGATCGCCGCGATCCCGATCGCGGTCAGCCGGCCCTCACGGCTCAAATGCGGTTTGGTCGCGTCCGCCCGGATCTGTTCTGCCTGCAACGCGCGGTGCTGGGTCAAACGCAGGGCGGCATAGGTCACGACAATCGCGGCGAGGGAAGGGAGGGTGAACTGGCGCAGCCATTCGACGAGATGCGGCATGCGCGCGCCGAACACGACGAGATTGGCCGGATTGGAGATCGGCAGCACGAAACTCGCGGCGTTCGCAATGAAGGCGCAGACGAACAGATAAGGCAGCGGCGTGGCGCCGGCCGCGCGGGTCGCGGCATAGACGGCCGGCGTCAGCACGATCGCGGTTGCGTCGTTGGACAGCAGGATCGTGACCAGTGTTCCGACGCCATAGACCAGCAGGAACAGCCGCTGCGGCGAACCGCGCGCGTGCTCGACCGCGTAGGCAGCGAGATAGTCGAACAATCCCTCGCGCCGCGCCAGTTCAGCGATCAGCATCATGCCGATCAGGAACAGATAGACGTCGAGACCCCTGCGGATGCCGCCGAGCGCGTCGCTCCAGGGCAGGATTCCGAAGGCCACCAGCGCGACGGCGCCTGCGAGCGCCCAGATCGCTTCCGGCAGCCGAAACGGCCTCACGATCACGCCGGCGGTGGCCGGAATGATGATGCCCCAGGCCAGCATTGTTTCATGCGGTATCGTCGGCAAATCGGTCCTCAGCCAAATGCTTAGCTATTCTGGGGCGATAGCGGAAGTGCGGTCGCGGCCGCGATCGGGGAGCCCGGACTTGTCCACGCGCGCGCAGGATGCGGCGAAAGCCATGGAGATGGGTTGACTCACTAGAACAAAAAGAGAACATAGCCAAGCGAAACCGGAATGACCGCATGCCCGCCGATACCCATCAGAGGACCGACGACCAGGAACTCGAGGAGGCGGTCAACCGGGCCATCGCAGCCTGTGGCGGCGATACGCGCGCGACCATCCGCGCCTTGATCGTGGCCAACGACTACCTGGAAACCGAGGTCGGCGAATTGATGAAGGCGGTGTCGCGGGCCTATGTGCGCGGGCGATTTCACAGCTATTCGGGGTGATGGTCTTCCGGGCTGAGCAGGGCAGGGTTGATCGATCCAGACCGTTGCCTCCGGCGGATTTTGCTATAGGACGCAATTGTGACGCCTGCCCTCGCATGCCAGATTGCGCGGGAGGAACCCGCCCAAAGGTACCCATAACAAGATGTTCAAACGAATTCTGATCGCAAACCGCGGCGAAATCGCCTGCCGGGTGATCAAGACCGCCCGCCGCATGGGCATCGAGACCGTTGCCGTCTATTCCGAGGCCGATCGCGACGCGCTTCACGTCGAAATGGCCGATGATGCCGTCTTCATCGGGCCTCCGGCGGCGGCCGAAAGCTACCTGGTGATCGAGAAGATCGTCGACGCCTGCCGCAAGACGGGGGCCGAGGCCGTGCATCCCGGCTACGGGTTCCTGTCGGAGCGCGAGGCGTTCCCTCGGGCGCTGCACGAGGCCGGTATCGTCTTCATCGGGCCCAATCCGGGTGCGATTGCCGCCATGGGCGACAAGATCGAATCCAAGAAGGCCGCGGCCAAGGCCGACGTCTCGACGGTGCCTGGCTTCCTCGGGGTGATCGAGGACGAACGACATGCGGTGAAGATCGCCGACGCGATCGGCTATCCCGTGATGATCAAGGCATCGGCCGGCGGCGGCGGCAAGGGCATGCGGATTGCCCATTCGACCGCGGAAGTCGCCGAGGGTTTTGGCCTCGCCAAGGCCGAGGCCAAAGCCTCGTTCGGCGACGACCGCGTCTTCATCGAGAAATTCATCGTCGATCCCCGCCACATCGAGATCCAGGTGTTGGGTGACAAGCACGGCAACGTCATCTATCTCGGCGAGCGCGAATGCTCGATCCAGCGCCGCAATCAGAAGGTGATCGAGGAGGCGCCGTCGCCGCTGCTGGACGAGGCCACGCGGCGTGAGATGGGCGAGCAGGCGGTGGCGCTGGCGAAAGCCGTGAACTACGATTCCGCCGGCACCGTCGAGTTCGTCGCCGGCCAGGACAAGAGCTTCTACTTCCTCGAGATGAACACCCGCCTGCAGGTCGAGCACCCCGTGACCGAGCTCGTCACCGGCATCGATCTGGTCGAACAGATGATCCGTGTGGCGGCCGGCGAGAAACTGCGCCTGACGCAGAAGGACATCAACCTGACCGGGTGGGCGGTGGAGTCCCGCGTCTATGCCGAAGATCCGTTTCGCAACTTCCTGCCTTCGATCGGACGGCTGGTGAAATACCGTCCGCCCGCCGAGAGCAGCGCTGGCGGCATTACCGTGCGCAACGACACCGGCGTGCAGGAGGGCGGGGAAATCTCGATCTACTACGATCCGATGATCGCCAAGCTCGTCACCCACGCGCCCTCGCGCGCCGCCGCGATCGAGGCGCAGTCGACCGCGCTCGATGCGTTCTATGTCGACGGCATCCGCCACAACATTCCGTTCCTGTCCGCGCTGATGAACCATCCGCGCTGGCGCGAGGGCAGGCTGTCGACCGGTTTCATCGCGGAGGAGTTTCCGAAGGGGTTTTCGGCGCATGCGCCGGACCGCGAGGTGGCGCGCCGCATCGCGGCGGTGGGAGCTGCGATCGACCACGTGCTCGGCGAGCGCAAGCGGCAGATTTCCGGCCAGATGATCGGCCGTCCGGTGAAGCGCGAGGGCAGGCGCGCGGTGTGGCTCGGTCGTGACGAGACCATTCTCGATATCGCGCGCGAGACCGGCGCCATCGCGGTCCGGTTCATCGGCGCCGATGGTGTGCCCGGCCATCCGCATCATATGGTTTCATCGTGGACGCCGGGTGAGCCGGTCTGGCACGGTACGATCGACGGGCACGCGCTCGCCGTCCAGGTCCGCCCGATCGCCAACGGCATCCGGCTCGCGCATCAGGGTGTCGAAGTTCCCGTCTATGTCTTCACCGAAGCAGAGGCGACGTCGGCCCGCTTGATGCCGGTCGTGACCGCGGCCGACACCGGCAAGAAGCTGCTCTGTCCGATGCCCGGACTCGTGATCTCGATCGCGGTCGCCGAGGGGCAGGAGGTCAAGGCCGGCGAGACGCTGGCCGTGGTGGAAGCGATGAAGATGCAGAACGTGCTGCGCGCCGAGCGCGACGGCACCGTGAAGAAGATTCACGCCTCCGCCGGCGCCACGCTGGCGGTCGACGCCTTGATCCTCGAATTCGCGTGAGCAATGACATGGCCTTCCGCAAGCGTCGCGAAATACTGCGTTCGATCCTGGCGGGATCATCCTGCATCCGTCCGGGCTCGGTCTATGACGCGGTGTCGATCCGGATCGCCGAGGATCTCGGCTTCGAGATCGGCATGTTCGGCGGCTCGGTCGCCTCGCTCGCGGTGCTCGGCGATCCCGATATCGCCCTGATCACGCTGACCGAACTGGCCGAGCAGATGCGGCGGATGTCGCGCGCGGCGTCGCTGCCGGTCTTGGTCGACGCCGACCACGGCTACGGCAACGCGCTCAACGTGCGTCGCACGGTGCAGGAACTGGAGGCGGCGGGCGCCGCCGGTCTCACCATCGAGGACACGCTGCTGCCGCAGGCCTATGGGGAACCAAAGACGCAGCTGATTTCGCTGGAGGAGGGCGTCGGCAAGATGAAGGCGGCGCTTGACGGGCGCGGCGACCCCTCGCTCGTGATCATGGCGCGGACGGGCGCCGTGGCGATCTCTTCGCTCGATGATGCAATCCAGCGCGCCCTGGCCTATCAGGCGACCGGGGTCGATGCGTTGTTTTTCACCGGCATCAAGGCGCGCGGCGAGCTGGAGGCCATCTCCGCCGCAACCAGCCTGCCGATCGTGCTCGGCGGCGTACCGGAGGCCATGATGGATCTCGATTATCTTGCAGGCCTTCGCGTCCGGATCGCGCTGCAGGGCCACGCGCCATTCGCCGCCGCGACCCAGGCGGTCTACGAGACGCTTAAAGCGCTGCGCGAAGGAACTGCGCCGAAGAACCTGAAAGGTCTGGCGTCTTCCGAATTGACCGGGCGTGTCAGCCGCGACGCCGCGATGAAAGCGCGCAGCGATGATGTGCTCGGTCTGAAGCACCGCAAATGAGCCGGGCGATCCTCCAGGTCACGATCCGGGGCAGGGTGCAGGGCGTCGGCTACCGCGCCTGGGTCGAGTATCGGGCGGTCCGTGCCGGCCTTGAGGGCTGGGTCCGCAACCGGGCCGACGGCAGCGTGGAGGCCGTTTTCGCCGGAGTGCCGCGCATGGTCGCCGAAATGGTCGCGCTGTGCCGGCATGGTCCACGCTCGGCGCGGGTCGACACCGTTTTCGACAAGCCGGCGGATACCGAGGCATTGAACCTGCGTCGCCCCGGCGAGCGGTTCTCGGTGTTGCCGACGGTATAGAGCGTTTTCGAGCGAAGTGGGCACCGGTTCGCGTGAAGAAAACGCGTCAAAACAAAAAAAGCTAGAGGAGAGGGTGACCATGTCTGTAACGTTGCGAGCGCTCTTGGTCGTTTGTGCTGGTCTGTCGGTGTTGTCGCAGGCGCACGCGCAGACGCCGGCCGATGCCGCGCCGAGCGAGGATATCGTGATCGGCAGCCGCATCCTCGCCGAGTTCGGCGTTCTCGACGGGTTCGGCCATGTCAGCGCGCGCGATCCCAGCAACCCCAACCGTTTCCTGATGTCGCGCTCGCTTGCGCCGGCGCTGGTCACGGCCGATGACCTCATGGCGTTCGATCTCGACGGCAACGCGGTCGATCCGCGCGGCCGATCGGTGTTTCTGGAGCGCTTCATTCACAGCGAAATCTACAAGGCGCGACCGGACGTGATGGCCGTGGTCCACACCCATTCCCCCGGCGTCATACCGTTCGGCGTCAGCCAGGTGACGCTACGGGCGATGTTTCATAACGCGGCGTTCCTGGCGGCCGGCACGCCGGTCTGGGACATCAGGAAGGATTTTGGCGAGACCGACATGCTGGTCCGCGATCCCGCGCGCGGCAAATCGCTGGCACAGACGCTCAGTGACAAGCCGGTGGTGTTGATGCGCGGCCACGGCGATGCGACCGTCGGGCCGTCCGTCAAGATGGCGGTGTTCCGGGCCTACTATACCGACGTCAATGCGCGCCTGCAGTCGCAGGCGCTCGCGCTCGGCGGCGATCTCAACTATCTGACGCCGGGCGAGGGCGCCAAGGCCGACGCGATCAACGCCGTCGTGATCGACCGCATCTGGAACCTGTGGAAGATGCGCGTCGCGCCGAGCCTCGGGAAGTAGCGGCGCCGGGACGAGGTCGTTTCAATCCTGGATCACGTGGACATACGGAGATGGTAGACTCCCTGGTCGATATCGTTGCGGGCGTGGCCGAGATTGTCTGTCGCTTGACGGGGCGGGCGGTCTTGACCGCGCTGTCGCTTGGCCGGATCAAGTCAGATTCGTTTTGGGGCCCGAGCAAAAGCGGCCGTTTTGGCGTTGCCCGATTGCCCGACGGCACGATCATCCTCGGCGATCTCTGGACTGTCCTCTGCGGCTTCGTCGTCTGGGCTGCGGTGGTCTGCCTAGGCTTCCTTCTTTCTTATCTAAAACCCTAACCACGGGCCGGCGCTTGGATATCGGTGACCCGCCCCTTGACATTCGCTCGGTTCGGTCAGATATTTCTGTCATGACAGAAATACCAGACAAGAAGAAACTGCCGCCCGTGGTCGAGCGCTTCATCCTGCATTGGGGCGACATGGGAGACGAGTGGGGCGTCAACCGCTCGGTCAGCCAGATCCACGGCCTGCTCTATCTCGCCGAGGCTCCGATGACCGCGGAGGACATCGCCGATACGCTTGATATGGCGCGCTCGAACGTTTCGAATTCCATCAAGGAACTGCTGGCCTGGAATCTGATCCGGCGCGTTCCCATCCTCGGTGACCGCCGTGATCATTTCGAGGCCGAGACCGACATCTGGGAAGTGGCGGCGCGGATCGCCGCCGGCCGCAAGGAGCGCGAGATCGACCCTGCCGTCGATGCGCTGCGCGCCTGCGTCTCCGACGCGGCTGACGATCCCACCATCAGCCCGGTGGCCAGCAAGCGGCTCAAGGAGATGCTGGCGTTCACGGAACTCGCCGATCGCTGGTTCATGCAGATGCTGAAAGTGCCGCGGCCGCGGCTCGTCGCGCTGATCAAGCTCGGCGACAAGATCGTCAGCTTCCTGCCGGCAGGAAAGTCCAAATAGGGGCGGCAAGGGAGCGTGCGATGGCGTCAGCGCGGAGATCGGGACTTCCGGCATCGCAGCCCGCAAACGCAAGGCTGCTCGACGATTGTCGCTTTCGCACATTGTTGTCCGATCATGACTGGGGACGGCTGCCGGTCGCGGTGTGGCGGCGTTTCTCGAAACGCCTCGCCGATGGCAGGACCATCGTTTATCTCGGCGAGGTCGACGACGTCAGCTTCAGCCGCATCGGCTGGGGACTGGCGCAGCTTGCGCGTCTGATCGGCGGGCCGTTGCCGATCGGCGCCGAGACCGGCGTTCCCATGATCGTGGCCGTGACCGAGGACGCCGCGAGCGGCGGCCAGAACTGGACCCGCATTTGCGCGCGCAAAGACGGATTTCCGCAGGTCATCCACTCCTCGAAGCGCTTCGCCGGACCGACCGGGCTCGAGGAATATGTCGGCTTCGGCCTCAGCATGGCATTGCGCGTCAGCGTCGAGAATGAGGCGCTGGTGTTTCGCAGCGCGGGCTATTGCCTGCGGCTGGGACGCCTGAGGTGGCCGCTTCCCGCGTGGTTCACGCCGGGCGATCTGACGGTCACCCATTCCGATCTCGGCAGCGGGGCCTTTCGCTTCACCCTCGAGGTCATCCATCCCCGTTTCGGCATGCTTATCCGTCAGTCCGCCGTGTTCAGGGAGGCCGCGTCATGACGTCCTTGCTCTGGGTTCTGGTCGCCATTCAGATCACGATGGGGGTGTTCGACACCTTCTATCATCATGAGTTGACCGAGCGGCTGGCGTGGCGTCCGTCGCAGCGCTACGAGCTCAGGCTCCATGCCGTGCGCAACATGCTCTACGCGTTGCTGTTTCTGGTGCTTGGCTGGCTCGAAGTGCACGGCATCTGGGCGCTGATCGTGATCGCGGTCCTGATCACGGAAATCATCATCACCCTGATGGATTTCGTCGAAGAGGATCTGAGCCGGAAATTGCCCGCCAGCGAACGCATCAATCACACGCTGCTCGCGATCAACTACGGCGCCATTCTGGTGCTGCTGATGCCGATTTTGATCGCCTGGGCGATGCAGCCGACCGCAATCGGATCCGCCTATACGGGCGTTCTGAGCATCGTTGCCGCAGCCTCAGCCGTCGGCGCCGCCCTTTGCGGGTTGCGGGATTTTGCGGCGTCGAACCGCTTGGCGCGGCTGACCAGTCCGCCGGCGCGCGATCTCGTGGACGCGTTGGCTGGGCGCCAGACCGTCCTGATCACCGGCGCTACCGGTTTCATCGGCAGCCGGCTGACCGCAAGCCTGACCGCTGCCGGTCATCAGGTTATCGCGCTGGTCCGCAATCCAACAAAAGTAGAAGTGCTGCCGCCGCCGATCGCGCTGATCACGAGCCTCGACCAGCTGCCTGCCGACACCATGATCGATACCATTGTCAATCTGGCGGGCGAGCCGATCGGCAACGGGCTGTGGACCGAGGGCAAGCGCCGCAGGATTCTCGAGTCGCGCATCAATGTAACAGACGGGGTCATCGGGCTGATTGCGCGGTTGCAACACAAGCCCGCCGTGCTCGTCAGCGGCTCCGCGATCGGATGGTACGGGCTATGGCAGGATCAGGTGCTGACCGAATCGGCCAAGTCGCATGCTTGTTTCAGCCACGAACTGTGCGAGGCCTGGGAGAACGCGGCCCGTCCGGCTGCCGACCATGGCGTCAGGGTCGTCAACCTGCGGATCGGCCTGGTCCTGGGAACCGATGGCGGTTTCATCACACGGATGCTGACGCCATTTGAATTCGGCCTCGGCGGTCCGTTGGGGTCGGGCCGGCAGTGGATGTCCTGGATCGAACGCGACGACCTGGTCCGCCTGATCGCCCATGTCATCGCCAGGCCGGATCTTTCCGGCCCGATCAACGGCACCGCGCCGATCCCCGTCACCAACCTCAGGTTCACTGAAGAACTTGGCCGCCGTCTGGGTCGACCCGCATGGTTCCGCATTCCGGCCGCGTTGTTGCGTCGCGTCGGCGGCGACTTCGCCAATGAATTGCTGTTGGGAGGGCAGCGTGTGTTGCCGAACAAGGCGCTCAGCAACGGTTTCGTGTTCCGGCATGAAACGCTGCGCAGCGCCTTCGAGGCTATTCTCTAGGCCTCGTTATCGCGCCGCCATCGCGAGAGTCGCGGACGGCAGCTCGCCGAAGATTTCGCGATAGTGTCTGGCGAAATGTCCCTGATTGGCAAAATTGCAGGCGGATGCGGTGGATGCGACGCTCACGCCGGGATCGCCGGACAGCAGCATCTGCCGTGCGTGTCGCAGCCGCACCGCCTTGACGAAGGCCATCGGTGCATAGCCGCGGGCGCGTTCGAACGTCCGAAACAGCGACCGTCCGCTGACGCCCGCTTCCGCGACTAGCCGCTCGATCGTAATGGCCTCGCGCCAGTGCGCCTCGATGAAATCTTCGAGCCGGCGGACGACGCCGGCATCCGAGAGTTGGTGCGGGGTTTCCAGCAGGTGATTGAACGAGTGGCGGCTGGCGGACAGAAAGGCGAGCTGAATGGCCTGCTCAAGCTCCCGGTAGACCGCGGCCGGCACGACGGATGCCGCCGAATCCAGCTCGCGCGACAGAAAATCGATCAACCGGCGCAGGCTTCGCGCGTAAGGATTTTTCACCGCAATCGCGCTCGCGAACCGGAGCGGGCCTTTCGGTCTGACCCCGAGCAGCGCGCCCAGCTTGCGCGACAGCGCCTCGTGTTTCAGGCGCAAGGTGAGGCGCTGGTGCCCGGCCTGACACTGTGTCTGCGAGGGTATGCCTGCCGGGGTGATCGCAAATTGCCATTCGTTGATGCCTGTCGTCTTGCCGGCGACCGTGGTGGTCGCGCGGGCCTTCAACGCGATCTGCAGCCGAATGAAGTCAGTCGCCAGAAGGTCAGCCCTCACGCCACAGCTTGTCGCGCCGAAGGCGAGGCTCGTCTCCTGAAACTCGATCCGATTGACGCGCGCATCGAAGGCTTCGGTGTTGCGCAGATCGACTCGGGTGGCGCCGAGCCATTTCGTGGAGAATTGTCTCAGCTCTTCGGGATTGGACGTCCGAAAGACCGGATAACGATGCAATGGCTCCGGGGCGACGTCGGACATTGTGGCTCGCTTGAGAATTCGCTTGAAACGGTCGTGCTAAAGCATTGGCCGGGCGCCAGCGCGCGCCGTCGGTAAATCCCAATTTTGTCAAACATGCGGTGGTCCGGTGGCCTGCGGCCTGACGGATATCCGATCGCGTCACATTTTCCCGGATCATCCTGCCTTCACGGCGCGCCGGAACGTTGCAGCGAGCGCTCGCAGCGCGGCGAGCTTGCCGGGATCGCCGACCTTCGAGTGCAGCATCACCCCGGTGACGCCGAGCGACGGCAATCCCAGTCGCGGTCCGATATCGACCAGTCCCGGCGGCGCGATACGTCGCGCCAAGGGGGCAACGGCGAGCCCCGCCAGCGCTGCGGCGACAACCGCGGTGACGCCGCCGCCGACGAAGGCTTCGCTCCAGGCGATGGCGGCCTTGTCGAGTGCACGAACGGCGAGTGCGCGCACCCCGCAGGGTGGCGCGAGCGTCGCAAGTCGCAGCCGCTCGCGGTCGTTCCATGCCAGGTTCGGCGCGCCGAACCAGCCGAATTCGTCTTCGGTCAGTTTCTCGCCGCCGCGCCGGCTGCCTTCCCGTCGCACGATCACGGCGTCGAGTGCGCCGGCGTCGTATCTATCGAGCAGGTCGCGCGAAAAACCGATGGTCACCGCAAGCGAGAGTTGTGACGAAACCGCATGCAGGCGTTCGAGCATGGGAACGAGCTCGGGGCCCGCGGCATGATCGCTGATGCCGAGCGACAATTGCAGGCGTACGGCATGTTGCCCCGAAACGGCGCGGTCATGCGCCTCCATCAGCGCGCGGGCATGGTCGAGGAAAGCGGAACCGTCGCCGGTGAGCTTGACCGCGCGCGGCGATCGCTCGATCAGGCGTTTGCCGAGCGCCGCCTCGAGCCGCTGCAGTTTCAGGCTCACGGCCGCCTGGGTGGTGCCGAGTGCCTCGGCGGCACGGGTGAAGTTCTGCAGGTCTGCGACCAGCAGAAAGGCCTGGACCGTCGCCAAGTCGAGCATGCTGTCATTACCATCTGTTATCACAGCTATTAGCAACGATAAGATAGCAAAATGGCTATGGCCGGTCTAGCTTTGCATCACGTCAATGTCGCGCATCGAAGGAGAAAGATCATGCCGCTCATCACCGTGACCTATTCCAGCTCGCAGCCCACGCCTTCGCTGAAGGCGGACATCGCGGCCGCGGTCTCCGATCTCACCGCAACCATCTTGCACAAGGATCCAACCGTCACCGCGATCATCGTGACGGCCGTTGCTGCCGCGGACTGGTTCGCCGGCGGGCGGTCGCTCGCCGAGCAGGGGCTTGCGAGCTATTGGCTCGACATCCACGTTTCCGAGGGCACCAACACGAAGGACGAGAAGGCAGCCTATCTCGCTGCCGTCTTCAAGCGCATGGGCGAATTGCTCGGGCCCCTGCACAGCGAGACCTACCTCCACGTCGACGAGGTGAAGGCCGACGCTTATGGCTTCGGTGGCCTGACCCAGGAGCGCCGTTACATTGCCGGCAAGCTCGAGGTTCCACCGCAGTCCGCGGCAGCGTGAGTCAAACGATTGCCTGCGGCAGGGTGCCGAGTACCGCGCTTGTCGGATGGTCGGGCGTACCGACGATGACTATCCGGATATTCGACAAGCAATGCGACGGGCTCACCTTGATCTCACTCCCAGAGCGGGATGAGATTAGATCGAATTGGTCGCTACGACGGAAGTGTGCTCCCTCTCCCGCTTGCGGGGGAGGGCTGGGGTGGGGGTTGCTTCCGTTAAACGCACTGGTCGACAGCAAGGTATCTAGCTTGGGAGGAGGCCAGGAGACTTCCAGTCGTGATCGTCAACCTGGCGCTGCCGGCAGCAGCGGCGCCTTCGCCGGCCCGAACAGCTGCTCGAACGCCTGCCGGAGCGCAATGTCGACGTCTTCCATGGTGACGGGGTGGCCGAGGTCGACAAGGCTGGTGACGCCATAGCGCGGGTCGGCGACGCCGCAGGGCACGATCGCGGCGAAATGCGACAGGTCGGGTTCGACATTGATGGCGACGCCGTGGAGCGACACCCAGCGCTTGAGACGCACGCCGATCGCGGCGATCTTGTCCTCGAAGTCCGGCCCCTTGTCCGGTCGCCTGACCCAGACCCCGACGCGCGCCTCGCGCCGCTCGCCCTTTACATTGAAGGCCGCAAGCGTCCGGATCATCCATTCCTCCAGTCCCGCGACATAGGCGCGGACGTCCGGCCGCCGGCGCTTCAGGTCGAGCATCACATAAGCCACCCGCTGGCCCGGACCGTGATAGGTGAGCTGCCCGCCACGCCCGGTCGCGATCAGTGGAAACCGGGAGTCGAGCAGATCCTCCGCCTTGCCGCTGGTGCCGGAGGTGTAGAGCGGCGGGTGTTCCAGAAGCCAGACCAGTTCGGGCGCCTGACCTGCGGCAATTGCCGCGGCGCGCGCCTCCATGGCCGCGACCGCCTCCAGGTATGGCGCCGGTTGCTCCGAGATTCGCCATTCCACCGCCGCGCCGTCGGCGGGGCCCGCGAAGGTCGTCAAATCGAGGCTTTCGCGGTCGTTAACCATTGGCTAACCATAACGTGGTGATCTGGAAACCTGAAATCTAGTCCTCGATCCGCGGTCTTGAAGTGCCAACTCTCGATAAAGTCACAGTTGATCTGATGGTCGTCCTTGGGACCACCACCATGCCCATCCATCAGGTGCTGCGGCTGAGCCGCGGCGCCATCATCGAGCTTGACGCGACCGAGGCCGACGAGGTCAAGGTGCTCGCCAACAATCTACCCGTAGCCAGCGGCGTGGTGCTGGTGGATCGCAACCGCATCGCGGTCGAGGTCAAGCAAATGCTGCCGAAGACGCCGGGCAGCCGCTAAGCGCCGTTTCCGGTCGAAAAGTGCCGGAACGTCCCTCGCAAACTTCGATTTTGGGCGCTCCGCAGGCCTTGTCCCTCCAACGTCGATTTGTTACATCCGCGCCGTTGATCGGCCGGGGGCTAGTCCCGAGCCGGCCTTCCCAAGCGCTCGTGGCGGAATTGGTAGACGCGCTGCCTTGAGGTGGCAGTGAGTAAAATCGTGGGGGTTCGAGTCCCTCCGAGCGCACCATAAACCCACGTTTGGCATTGAAATCATTGCGTTTTTTTCTTGATGTTACCCGGGAATGTTACCACCCCGTTCCCTCCCGGCGTTCGCTCACTGTTCGCCTCCGGCAGCTGTAAGAAGTCATCAAGTGACTGGCTCTGATCGAACGCGACGATCTTCTCCATGCCGCTGACACCGAGCTTCTCGCGGTTAGCCTGCGCGATGTAATGCGCGGGCATCTTTGGATCGGTCCAACCAAACATAGCCATCATCTGGCTCTCGGTGCAGTCGGCATAGGCAGCGACCTCCGCTCGGGCCTTGCGCACGCCATGGCAGCTCTTCTTCGGCTCGTTGACGCCGGCCAGCACCGCGTATTTCTTGAACTTCATGCCCCATGCCTTCCTGTTCATCGGTAGCACGCGGCCTCTCAGCTTCTTGCCGGTGAAGACCTCGGCGCCGATGATGCCGGCCGCGCGCGCCGCCCGCAGGCTTTCAGCAAACTCCGGGTGCACGGGAACCGTGACGGTGGTGTTGCCACGGCTCTTCGCGGTCGCGATCTGCACGGCCATTTTCCGCACGATCTGGCGGAGATGCGGCGGCCCGAAGCGGTGCGCGTCGCCGAGCCGCAAAAAAGTGTAGTGCAGGATATCGAACATCAGTCGCGCCTCAGTACCGAGCGGCCATTTGGCGCGGTACATCGCCATGTCGTTCTCGGTCCATGGCACGAAGCCGCCGCTCTCGCGCGAGGCCTTCGCCTTGCCGGAGCGAACACCGATCGTCGGATCGTCGGATCGTCGTCCTCGTTGAGGTGGCCCTCGTCGATCATCCATCGATGGTGACTTCAGCCGCCCCAGCTTCTTTAGCGGCGCGGATCGCGCGGGCAATGTCTGCTTGTGTGACCTTGGCGGGACGCCGCGGCATGCGTAGCTCCATAGTCCTGTGAATTCACCCCGTCCGAGCCGCGCGGCTCAAAGCTACTTCAGACATTCGCGCTGTGGGTCGTAGCTGGTGGCCGCTTCGGCGGATCCGAAACCTCAGTATGGAAAACGGACAAGGCCGCAGACGAAAGAGTAACAAGCTCTCCGTCGGACGTCCGGCTAGATTGGCGTGGAAATCGGACGGGTAATCAGAGCTCGGGTCAGCTCGAGCGCGCCATCAGCTTGGATCATGGCCGATCCTTACTCTGTGCAGCCGCGCGACTGATCTGAACCTCCTCCGAATTGGTGCACACCTGTAGTAGGGCTCGAGGAGCCAGTGGCGCGCTCTCGTGCCACCACAGCCAATCCGCGCGATGGCAAAATCAAGACTCTGTACTCGGATGGGGTGCCCTTCAGCTCAAATCGGAATGGCCCGTTGATCCGCTCGACAGAGAGGTGAGGTTGGGCATGAGGATAGTGCCGCGGCTATGTGATTGATTGGAGTTCCATTTTCGAGACGAGACGTCTCAGTGGGGACGGGGAGTGGGGACGGTAACGCGTGACGAATCGTGATCATCACGCTTGATCAGACTCGGTCATAGGCGGTCGTCTGGACGCACGGCACGACACCATGTTTTTCTTCTCCCATGCGTTGAGCTCGTCAACTGGGTAGAGAATTGCTTTCCCGATTTTGACGAAGGCCGGGCCAATGCGCACCGCTCGCCAGTTCCGCAACGTCCCTACGCTCACTGCGCCGCGATAGCGATCCGAGACTTCCTCAGCGGTCAGGTATTTCCGATCTCCCATGCTGTCACTCCGGATCACAATGGGTACGACCGGAGCATTCATGATCCCGCTCGGACATGGAACCCGGATGAGTCACGGATAGCGCAATGGCAGGCGATCGGCGGTGAATAGGATGCTAGTTGAGGTAGGACAGCGTGGCCCGGCGAAAACCTCGAATGCACCTGCCTAGACATTCTTCTCAAGCGATGTGGACATTGAGCAGCCCGAGCATGATGATGCTGGAGGCAACAACTCCCACAGTGATGAGGGCCCATGCGATGCGATTGGTTGTCGCCGGCGAAATATCCCGTTGCAGCAAGATCCATCTCAGGCCACAGGCAACGTGGGCGACAATTGCGGTCGGCCCCACCCAGTAGTGGGCAATCAGGCGAAGCTTGTAAAGACTAACCAGCAAGCTATCGTTGGGGCGAGTCAACCAGCTCCAATTCGTGTCAACGCCAGCATGGCGCGCCGCAAACACCGCAGTCATATGGGCGAGAAAATAAACGCCAATGTATGCGCCGCACATGGTCTGCGCAGTGCCGAAGAAGTCGTTCGGCATTCTCATTCGCCGCCGCACCGCCGGGAGCGCAACGTACGCGAAGTGCCATTCTGAAAATCTCGTGGCGAGCATAACGAGTCCGCTTGTTCTCAAGCAGCCGACGCAAGCGCCGACTCCGCGGGAGGTCCGGGGTCTTCGCAGAAACGCGCCCACGGCGTGCATGACAGCGGCGGACGGGCGCGGGAGGTATTAGCGTCGTACGGAAGGTGATCTAGAGCGTGATGGGATTAGGTTAAGTTGTCGCGGCCAAGGAAGTGTGCTCCCTCGCCCCGTTCTTACGGGGCCGAGACGAGCAAAGCTCGCTCTGAGAGGGTTGGGGTGAGGGGCTCTCACCGCGAATTCAGCTCGCGGAGAGTCCCCCTCACCCGAAATTCACTATCGCGAATTTCGACCTCTCCCCGCGAGCGGGGCGAGGTGGAGCAAGCGGCGCATCCCGATTCAATCAAAAGCCATCCCGCTCTAGGCGGCCATCTCGGTCGGCGGCGCCATCGCGCCCGTCATCATCGCCACCGCGTCCGACATTGATTGCTTCTTTGGATCGATCACCGTCAGCCGCCGCCCCAAACGGTGAATATGGATCCGATCGCAGACTTCGAAGACGTGCGGCATATTGTGCGAAATCAGAACGATCGGCAGGCCGCGCTTGCGTACGTCGAGGATGAGCTCAAGCACGCGACGCGATTCTTTGACGCCGAGGGCCGCGGTCGGCTCGTCCATGATGACGACCCGGCTGCCGAAGGCCGCGGCGCGCGCCACCGCAACGCCCTGCCTTTGGCCGCCAGATAGCGTTTCGACCGGCTGGTTGATGTTTTGAATCGTCATCAATCCGAGGTCGGACAGCTTTTCGCGGGCAATGCGCTGCATCCTGCGGCGATCGAGCGTGCGAAACAATCGCCCGCGTGCATTCGACATACGCATCTCTCGCCCTAAGAACATATTGTCGGCGATGGACAGCGCCGGCGACAAAGCGAGATCCTGATAGACGGTCTCGATGCCGGCCTGGCGCGCCTCGAGTGGCGTTTGGAAATTGACGACGTTGCCGGCGAGCTTGATCTCGCCGGCGTCCGGGATCACCGCTCCGCACAGCGCCTTGATCAAGGTCGATTTGCCGGCGCCGTTGTCGCCGATCACCCCAAGGATCTCGCCGGGGTAGAGGTCGAAATCGGCGTTGTCGAGCGCAATAACGCGACCGTAACGCTTGACGAGGCCCCGCGCCTGCAGAATGGGCTCCGTGCTCATGCCGACACCCTCCGGATCCATTGATCGAACGCGACCGCTATGATGATCAGCACGCCGATGGCGAATTCCTGCCACAGCACATCGAGCCCGGCCAGCGAGACGGCGGAGCGGAACACGCCGACGATCAACGCGCCGATTAACGTGCCGACGATCGAACCGCGACCTCCGAACAGGCTGGTGCCGCCGATCACCACGGCGGTAATGGAATCGAGGTTGGCGTTGTCGCCCGCCGTGGGGCTGATCGCGCCGACGCGGCCGATGATCGCCCAGCCGGCTATCGCCGCAATGAGGCCGGCTAGGACATAGACGCTGCGCAGTACGCGTTCGGTGTTGATGCCGGCGAGCCGCGCCGCTTCTGGATCATCGCCGGTCGCGTAGATGTGGCGGCCATAAGGGGTGCGGTTGAGCACGTACCAGGAGAGGATCGAAAGCGCGATCAGGAGGAACGTCCCCAGCATGATGCGCGCTCCGCCGACGTCAAACGTCACGCCCATCGATTGCAGGAACGGCGCCGAGTTATCGAGGTCGTACGAGCGAATGGTCTCGCTCTGCGAGTAGAACGTGTTCAGGGCGCCGATGATGCTCCAGGTGCCGAGCGTCACGATGAAGGGGGGCATTTTCAGCCGCGTGACGAGGGCGCCGTTGAGATAGCCGCAGGCGACGCCCGTCAACAGGCCGGCGGGAAACGCCACGATGAGGGGCAATCCGTCGATGACCGCAAGGCGGCCCATGACGACCGACGAAATTACCATGGTTACGCCGACGGAGAGATCAATGCCCGCGGTCAAGATGACGAAGGTCTGTCCGATGGCGAGAATGCCGACGATCGTCACCTGGGTCAGCACGGTCGAGAAATTGGTCGCGGTGACGAAGTGCGAGTAATTGACCAAGGCGCCGAGCAGCACGCCGAGCACCAGTACGAGGAAGGGCACGATAGTCGGATACAGATGCAGGAAGCGCTGGACGCGCTGAATGGACGAAAGCGTCTCCTCGAAGGAGACCTGCGCCGTCGACGCGCTGGCAAGCGCTTGCTCGTACTCCTGCGCCGCGAGCCGCTGCTGCGTGGCCTCGCTCATAGCGCTCTCCCTGGTCTCGTTGTTCAAGCGAGAACGGCGCGCGCAAGACCGAACTTACGCGCGCCGATCCTCACTTAGATTAGGCGATCAAAGCTGGCGTAAATCAACCCCAGCACAGCTTCGCGCCCTCCTCGGTATTGATCGAGGTAACGCCCGGAACCGGATGATCGGTCACCAGCTGTTCGCCGGTATCAAGGCTCTGCGGCTTCTTGCCGGTTTTGATGAATTCGGCGACGGCCTCGACGCCTTTCGAGGCCATCAGCAGCGGATATTGCTGCGAGGTGGCGCCGATGATGCCGTCCTTGACCATCTTGACTCCCGGGCAGCCGCCGTCGACCGCGACCACCAACACGCCCTTCTCCTTACCTGCCGCCTTGAGCGCAGCATAGCCGCCATACGCGGCGGGCTCGTTGATCGCGTACATCAAATTGATCTCGGACGCCTTCTGGAGAATGTTCTCCATCGCCTTGCGGCCGCCCGCCTCGTCACCGTGGGTGATGTCGGAGCCGACGATCTGCGGGCTGTCGCTCTGCGCGTAGTGCTTGGGATCCTTGACCTTGATGCCGAAGCCGGTCAGGAAGCCGTTGTGACGCAGATAGTCGACCGTCGGCTGGTTCGGCGTCAGATCGAGGGTGGCGATCTTGGCCGACGAGGCCTTGTCGCCGAGCGTCGCCTTGGCCCACTTGCCGATCAGTTCGCCGGCCTTGAAATTGTCGGTGGCGAAATTGGCGTCGGCTGCGGTGACCGGGTCGAGCGGCGTGTCGAGCGTGATCACGAGAACGCCGGCCTTGCGCGCCTTCTCGACGGTGGGGACCATCGCCGTCGAATCGCTCGGTACCAGCAGGATGCCCTTGGCGCCGGCGTTCACCAACGTTTCAATCGCGGCAACCTGACTGTCATTGTCGCCGTCATACTTGCCGGCATAGGCCTGCGGCGTGAGGCCGAGTTCTTTGGCTTTTGCGTCAAAACCCTGCTTCATCTTGACGAAGAAAGGATTGGTGTTGGTCTTGGTAATCAGACCAACAATGTCGGCAGCCGAAGCCGGCGCGCTGGCCAGCGCCAGCGCCGCTATGACGCCGGACAGCAGAAAGAGCTTCTTGGTCACTGAGAGGTCCTCCCCGATAAGGTCTCGCGCGACGTTAGTTTAATGCGCGGCCGGACGATCGTTGAGCAAGAAGGAGCCGTCGAGAATCGCCCCACTCGCGCTGTCGCTGCACCAATTGGCACAAAAACCGATCGTCGAGTCAAGATAAATCAGCCGGCCTGAATTATTGACAGTGAACGGCGGCGGCGCGCATTGTCGGATGGCCCCGCGGGTCTGGCGCTGGGTCGAGAGAAATCGGACAGGGCGTTGGGCGAGCCGGACATCCTTGAACCACGGCTATCGGCGCGGGCCGCAAGCGGCGCCGATCAAACGGGCGTGCGCGTCTACAACGAGAGACTGATTCTCTCGCTGATGCGTCGCCACGGCCATCTCTCGAAAATCGAAGCCGCGCGGCAGACTGGCCTTTCCGTCCAGACCGCCTCGGCGATCATGAACCATCTCCAGGCCGACGGACTTCTCAAGCGCGAAACGCCGCAGCGCGGCAGGGTCGGGCAGCCGACCGTGCCCTTTTCGCTCGACCCCGAGGGCGCGTTTTCGCTCGGTCTGAAGATCGGCCGGCGCAGCTGCGACCTTGTGCTGATCGATTTTGTCGGCGCAATCCGCGAGCGCGCGCATGAGACCTTTCCCTATCCACAACCGGGAGCAACGCTCGATTTCGTCGCGCGCGCCCTGCCGAAACTGGCTGGGAGCCTCACCTCGCGCCAGCGCCGCCGTCTCGTCGGCCTCGGCGTCGCAACGCCGTTCTATCTGTGGAACTGGGGCGCCGAGGTCGGCGCGCCACCCGGGGCGATGGATGTCTGGCGCAATGTCGACATCCGGAGCGAAATCGCGCCGCTTTGCCCGGTGCCTGTCACCTTATGCAACGACATGTCTTCCGCCTGCGCCGCCGAATTCTTCTTCGGCGAAGGCTGGCGGCATCACGATTTTCTGTATTTCTTCCTCGGTTCGTTCGTCGGCGGCGGTGTGGTCGTCGACGGCACCCTCTTTACCGGCCGCACCGGCACGGCCGGCGCGCTCGGGACGATTCCGATCATGCGTATCGAGAACGGGGTGCTGGCTGCCCGCCAATTGCACCATTGCGCATCGATCTACAAGCTCGAGGAGAGACTGCGCGGCGCCGGTGTCGATCCGTCGTCCATCTGGCGCACGCCTGACGCATGGGACGATTACTCGATCCATCTCGACGCATGGATCGAAGAAACTGCCGAGGCTCTGGCTTACGCAGCTCTGGCCGCGATTTCCGTGATCGATTTCGAAGCAGTGGTCATCGACGGCGCAATGCCGACAGCGGTGCGCGGCCGCTTGGTTGCGCGTGTCGCCGAAATCTACGAGACGCTCGATCGCCGCGGCCTTATCGACCCCATCATCAAGACGGGCTCGATCGGCCCCGACGCGCGCGCGCTGGGCGGCGCTGCGCTGCCGCTGGTCGCCAACTTTGCGCATGACAGGGAAGTGCTATTCAAGGAGACGCCCAACGGCTTCGTCTCGTCAAATCTTCAATATTGACGACGCAACGACTTACTCCAAAACCCGCCCCAGCATCGCCGCAGCCGGCATAAAGCACGACTCGTACTTCCCGAAAATCCGGTAGCGGTTGCGGGCGACAACAGCTCGTGCAGCAATTCCAACCGCTTTCGCTTAGCTCCCTACCCAAGAAGGTGACGCCCGTGAGGTTGCCGCCCGGTCGGCTGAGGCTGGCGAGAAGGCCAACCTCAACGGAATTGGCACCGATCACGAAGATGATCGGGATGGTCGCGGTCACCGCTTTTGCGGCGCGTGTCGCAGGGACTGCGAAGGAGGCAATGATGGAGACATGACGGCGCACTAGGCCAGCTGCCAGCGCCGGCAACCGATCGTGTTGACCATCCGCCGAACGATACTCAATCGCTACGTTGCGGCCCTCGAAGATAGCCGGCTTCGCTCAGGCCCCGGCGGAACGCGCCCAGCTCCGCCGCATCTGATTCCGATGAGTCCGGCGATGTAAAGTCAAGATACCCGATCACCGGCATTGCCGGCTGCTGCGCGCGCCCCGCGACCGGCCACGTGGCCGCTGCTCCGCCGAGCAGCGCCATGAACTCGTGCCGCTTCCTGTCGAACATGGGGGCTTAGTTCCCTTCGGCAGGCCACAACAATTAATGGGCATGGCAGCCGACGGCCCAGGCGGTCGACCTGCCCGAATAACGATAGCACGCCACGACATGGCCGGAGACTTCTGCGGTGCGAGATTTCGATCCGGCCCATGACCGCCTTGGGTCACTCGCGTCGACTCGAATCCACTAGAATCGCTTCCGGTCTCCATCAGAGAGCTGACCTGCCGGACTACTTCGCCTCGTGATCAGCGGGGCGCCTCACTCACAAGAAGCTATAAGCGCGTGGAAGCCAAAAGGCCGGGCCAGCCGAAACCCCGGTCAAGGCCAGGCTGCCGGCTTCGCCGGTCGCGCCGAAGGCGCGAGCCTTGACGGGGCTCCGGTGGTCCGGCAGCGGTCTTCCAGGCGCTCATGGCTGGGACTGTCACAGATCCTGCAACTTCCCGACTATCGCTGGCCATCGTTCGATGATTTCGTCGCCTAGCTTTTCATAGGTCGGTAAATGCAGAGGCTCGATGGCCGTAAATTACCGGTCGTCTTCACACACGTGTTACCTTCTGATCATGCATTGGGATTTCAAAACCGTAATTTGGCTATCCACTGCGGGGTATGTACATTCGAGAGCGTCGATTTTCCGATAGTGCACGAACGTGCAGGTGACCCATGCGGTCAAAGTTTCCCGGCGTTTCATGGATGGTCGATCATTGGCATGAACTGTGGCGGTTCGGGCTGCGCCCAGGCTCGATGCCCGCTATGACGTTTGCGTCGATCTGCGTGATTCTCGCCACGGCGGTTCGGATCGGGCTGGGACACATAGGCCCGGACAGTGCGGCGTTCGCTCCCTACTATGCAGCGACGCTCGTGGCTGCTTTGGTGGGCGGCGTAGGTGGAGCAAGCGTTGCTGCCGTGCTCGGTGGCGTAACTGCTTATTTTTTCTTCATTCTGCCGGAGGGGAGTTTTGCCCAAAACGCGGCGACGCAACTTGTTAGTCTCGGTCTCTATGGGGCCTCGTCATTCATCATCATCTGGGCTGCAGAAAGTCATCGCACGCTGTTGGCCCGCCTTCGGCAGGAAGAGCGGACGCGACAGCTTTTGACGGACGAACTCGCTCACCGGGTGAAGAATACGCTTGCCGTCGTGGGAGCGATCATCAACTACTCGGTTTCGGATCAGCCGGAGCTCCGAAAAATGATTGGCGCCCGTATTGCAGCCTTGGCAACAACCAACGAAATCCTGGTCAATTCGCAGACGTGCTCGACCTCCTTTGAAGAGATTCTGCGCACCGAACTGGAACCTTTTGACTTGGCGAGGTTCCGGCTGGCCGGTGACGATTTTCTTTGTCCCTCCAAGGCTGTGGTGTTGCTGGTCCTCATCTTTCATGAACTTGCGACGAATGCCGCGAAATACGGTGCGCTCGCTTCAGATAGCGGTCGAGTGTACGTTTCGTGGTCCCGCATCGGTGATCAGCTTGACATAAAATGGACCGAGCTGGGCGCGGGCGCACTGAGGCCGCCCGCATCGAGTCCGCCAACGAAAGTCGGGTTTGGAAGCAAGCTTCTGCGCTCCGCTGCGAAGCAGTTCAACGGCTCCGCCGATCTGAAGTTCGAAGAGGGCGGCCTCAAATGCAGAATGGTCCTCAACTTACCGGAAAGCGAACCATCACCCCAAATCGGCGGGTTAAGCAGTTCGACGACGGTGAAAGAGAGTTCACTCGAAGCCGTGCAATAGCCTGCGAACACGGGCTCGGCGAACGAGACCGCCATGGTTGGCGCCATGCAACTGAAATCAGGATACTGCGATGACCTAGGGTCTGTTGGGATTCGGGATTCTCATCCGGGCTTGGTTGTGATTCAAGCTGTGGATGGACCGATTCGTTTTGACTGACGCCCAATGGGCGAAGATGGAGCCGCTTTGTCTTGGTAAGCCGGGC